>ULQU01001575.1_pt1 | contig 38151 bp, 29 predicted proteins | sample 1954841 | NCBI WGS metagenome assembly ULQU01 (sample SAMEA4835664, study PRJEB28245) | human gut metagenome | biome: gut microbiome; material: fecal sample | place: Denmark | collected 2008
CCACTCCAGGCGGCTGGGATGCTGATACCCCAATGACCTACAATGCGGCAGATGCTACATGGACTGTACAGACCGAACTGGTTCCCGGTAAATTCAAGTTCCGCGCCAATGCTGACTGGGCCATCAATTTAGGCGGGGCAATTGACAACCTGACAGCCGATGGAGCCGATATAGCTGTAGAAGAAGCCGGTAATTATACCATTACGGTATACATGACCCGCAGTACATCCGACAATATCTATTGCACGATGACCAAGAATTAACCCGTAAATAATATTTTTAGAATCCAAGTCCGCCAGAAAACAGGATGGAAGATCCGATCTTCCGAAATATCTTTTTTCAGGTGGACTTGTTTTCTATCAGCCTTTTCTTTACCTATAAAAAACCTTCGGAACACAAAAATCTGATGACATGAAAAAATTTCTTATACTTTTCCTGTTGAGTCTCTCACTGTACGGACTGACATCATGCAGTGACGACAAGCCGGCATTTCCGGAACCTTCGCCCGGGACAGAAACCGAATCCCCGGATGCAGAATGGTCGGCAGTAGAAGCCGCACCCGACAGTTGGGACGGAACCCTACGTGCCGATATCAGTTACCAGCTGCTGGTCTATTCCTTTGCCGACAGCGACGGTGACAAATGGGGAGACCTCAAGGGAGTAACTTCCAAACTGGACTACCTTACGGATCTGGGAATATCCGCCATCTGGCTGTCGCCCATCCATCCGTCCATGTCGTATCACGGATATGACGTAACCGACTATACCGCCGTAAATTCCCGCCTGGGGAACATACAGGATTTCGACCAGCTGGTCACGGAAGCCCACAAACGGGGTATCAGAATCTACCTGGACTACGTGATGAACCATACCGGAACGGATCATCCCTGGTTCAAGGAAGCAAGCTCATCGGCTACCAGCCCTTACCGCAGCTACTATATCTTTTCACAAGACCCGCAAGGTGACATAGCCGAAAAGAAAATTGACATGATTACCCAGGAAGGTTCAGCCGGATACAATGCGGGAGAATGGTTCAAGACCAGCAACGGTGAGGAAGTCAAGGGTATCTACAAGTTCACACTCGACTGGAGCAATGCCTCTGCCCCTACCGTAACCGTCAGCAAAGGTGAAAAGGCCGATCCCGACAATCCAGATACTACGACAAGCGGAGCCAGATACCTGTATTACGGCGACGGCATCTGCAAGAAATTCTTTGACAAAGGAAACGGCATCTATGAACTGACCGTAGACTTTTCGTCAAGCTGGGGATTCCTTATCCGTACCAGCTCTACCACATGGGACAACGGGACCAAATACGGTGCCTCATCCGCTTCCGCCAGAATCGGATTGGATACTCCGTTCACACTGGACAACCAAACTGCCGCCGACATCGTATTCAACAGCATGGACCTATGGTATTTTCATTCACAGTTCGGGACCGACTGGTTTGCCGACCTGAACTACGGACCCGTAGCGACAGCATCCGAATCACCAGCCTATCAGGCCATATCACAGGCTGCCAAAGGATGGATTGACCACGGTATAGACGGACTGAGACTGGATGCAGTGAAACACATCTACCACAGCGCCACATCGGGTGAAAACCCGCAGTTCCTGAAAATGTTCTATGACGACATGAACAGTTACTACCGGCAGAAAGGCAACCAGAAGGATTTCTATATGGTAGGTGAAGTCCTTTCGGAACACAACGAAGTAGCCCCTTATTATGCAGGATTGCCGGCTTTGTTTGATTTCTCTTACTGGTACCGGCTTGAATGGGCCATCAACAACGGTACAGGACGTTACTTTGCCAAAGACATCATGAGCTACCGGGATGAATACGCCGGCTACAGGAATGATTACATAGAGGCAACGAAACTGAGCAACCATGATGAGGACCGTACCGCATCCAAACTGGGGCAGTCGGATGCCAAATGCAAGCTGGCTGCGGCTGTCCTGCTCACTTCGGCTGGAAGCCCTTACATCTACTACGGGGAAGAGCTCGGCATCTACGGTACCAAAAGTAACGGCGACGAATACGTAAGAAGTCCGATGCTCTGGGGTGACAATACCACTACATCGTATACCGACAAGACAGATGCTACCGTGGCATCGCGTATCAAAAGCGTGGCAGACCAGGAAAAAGACAACACTTCACTCCTGTACACGTACCAGACATTTACCCGACTACGGAACACATATCCTGCCCTGGCTACAGGAAACATGAGCAGACACCCCGTATATAACGACGGTAACGAAAAAGCCAACAGCATTGCCGCCTGGTATATGACCAGCGGAAGCCAGCAAATGCTGGTCATCCACAATTTCGGTAATGCGGAAACAGATATTTCCTTAACCGACAAGGTGGAAAAAGCTGTAGCTGTACAAGGAAGTGTGAAGCAACAGCCGGACGGTGAAGCAACCAATTTGAAGTTAGGACAGTATTCATCCGTTGTTTTCCTGCTGAAAAACAACTAAACGTTCTTCACACTTTTACCCTATCACAAAGGATGCGCTGGGAAACAGGACCTGCGCATCCTTTTTCATTTGCAAAAATTAACAACCGGCCGATATAAAAAGAAAAGCATCTCACGTTTGAAAAAATAAAAGACATATGAAAAACAAACGTAAACAACCGTTCCTTATCCTTATCTGGTACATGATGGCCATCCTGTCGGCCTGCGGCAGCTATCCTATCGAAGAAGAAACAGAAGAAGCATCCGCCTCTCCCCCATGCAACCTGTCGCTCGATATAAAGAGCCGGGTATCCGATGAAATCCCTTATCCCATATCAGTCTATCTGTTCGATACAGACGGGAACCTTGTCACCTATCAGGAACTGACCGAGGCCGGAACCCTTTTCCAGCAGAACCTGAAAGCCGGGAACTATACACTGAGTGCCTTCACTGCCAGTGACAGAAAAGGCTATGTATTCCCCGACAATCCGGACAAGAACAGCCTCATCAGCATAACTGCTCCCTATTTTACAGAAAGCCCCATCATGTCTGGCAGCAGTTCCATCAAACTGGAAAAGAAGACCGAAGCCAGCATACTGCTGGAATACGCCATGTCGTCACTATACTTCAAGTTCAGTGACATACCCCAGGAGACTACCCGGGTAGAAGTCACCGTTTCGCCTGTAAGTTCCGGAATAGACCTGTTTACGGCCTACAGCGGGCAACAGACCAGCACGACCATCCCCTGCGTGAAAAACAACGATATCTGGGAGGCCGGACCGGCCTATGTGTTTCCGGCAGCAGGTTCAAAAACGATCCTGAGCATCAGTATAGAGAATCCGGACGGGAACAAGACTTATGCCTATACCTATAACCGCCCCCTTGAACCGGCACAACCTTATCAATTCACCGGACAATACAATGACGAAGAGGGGATTATCCTGACCGGACAATTCGAAGCGTCCGACTGGAAACCCACCATCGACATAGAATTCGGAATCGGAGGAAACACATCTGATGATCCGGAAGACGGATCGGGAAACAATCAGGATACCCCGGGAAGTGATACTTTCTACGTCAATGAACTACCCGAAGCCGACAACATATGGGGATACTTTTATGTATGGAAGGTTGAAACGGTTTCGGAAACCGAAATTATCGCTACCCTGATCAGTCCGGACCAATGGTTTCTGCTGGCCGGAGAGGCCTTACCCACCTTAGCGGATTACGCCCCCGATGGCATAACCGGCTGGAGAACTTTCACCAGCGAAGAAGCGAAAGAGTTCAAGAACAACTTTATCAATGATCTGGCAGAATTAAATGAGTTCCTTACCGACAATAATATGCTGCCATTCTATGCCTTCGGCGAAGAACGCTATTTATGCAACAACTGCCAGTCTACATTCGGCTTCCTCAGTGACCGGATCACCAAAGCCGGAGAAAAGACAAAATACTACCTGAGAGGAATCAAGACCGTCCGCATCAAGAAACACTGACCACCGCATCCGTACCCGTTGAAAGAACTTGCCATATTATAAAAAAATGCTGGAGTTTCCATCAAAACTCCAGCATCTTTGAATGAAGATTCCAGCATCTTCCAACAAAAACTTCAAGGAATATTCCGACATATTTCAAGGTCTTTTTGAGGTATGCCGGAATTCATCCGTTCAGATATAATTTTGCCGCTTCAACTCTTCGGCTACCTCTTCCAGTTCTTTGTACCAGGCTTCACCGAACTTCCTTATCAGTGGTTCTTTCAAGAACTTATATACCGGAACATCCTCCTTCTTTCCGAGAAGCACAGCAGCTTTACAGACATCCCAACGGTGGTAGTTTACAGCCTTATAGGGCCCGTAATCGCCGACACGGATAGGGTACAAATGACAGGAAACCGGTTTATAGAAACTGCAACGGCCCTCACGGTAGGCCTTTTCAATGGCACAATAGCAATAGCCTCTTTCATCGTAACACGTGAACACACAGTCCTTCCCGTTCACGATAGAAGTCACCAGATCACCATCCTGATCGGTATATACCACCCCCTGCCTGTCGATTACGGCACGCGCTTCGGGTGAGAGATCGTCCCAGATAACCGGAAGGACTTCTTCCAGCTTTTCCACTTCATCCAGCTCTACAGGAGCACCGGCATCGCCCTCAATGCAACATTCGCCCTTACAGGCATCCAGGTTACACAGGAATTTCTCACGGAACACATCCAGGCTTACTACTACATCGTCAATCTGAACCATAATTCAATTCTTTGGATTTTCGGCTGCAAAGGTAATAAAAAAAGCACAGACTTCATGCGGACAAACCTGCTGTCCTCATGCTGTCTGTGCTTCTATTCTATTTTCAAAAACCGGTTAACCGGATATTATTTGATCAGATCCTTACCAGTCATTTCTGCCGGCTGAGGCATACCCAGGATGTGCAGGATAGAAGGAGCTACATCGGCCAATACACCGTTTTCAACCTTGGCAGCCTTGTTTTCGGTTACATAAACGAACGGAACCGGATTCAGTGAGTGAGCGGTGTTAGGAGTACCGTCGGCATTCAAGGCATGGTCGGCATTACCGTGGTCGGCAATAATGATCACTTCATAACCGTTAGCCTTGGCAGCTTCCACTGTATCTTTCACGCAATTGTCGATAGTCACTACGGCTTTCTCGATTGCTTCATAGACACCGGTATGTCCTACCATATCACCGTTAGCGTAGTTCACTACAATGAAATCGTATTTCTGAGTCTTGATGGCTTCTACCAGTTTATCCTTCACTTCATAAGCGCTCATTTCCGGCTTGAGGTCGTAAGTGGCAACCTTCGGAGACGGAACCAGGATACGGTCTTCGTTTTCGTACGGAGTTTCACGACCACCGTTAAAGAAGAATGTTACATGAGCATACTTTTCGGTTTCGGCAATGTGCAACTGGGTCTTTCCATTGTTTGCCAGGTATTCACCCAATGTATTCTGTACGTTTTCCTTGTCGAACAGGATATGTACACCCTTGAACGATGCGTCGTACGGAGTCATACAGTAATACTGCAGTCCCGGAATGGTATGCATGCCTTCTTCCGGCATATCCTGCTGTGTCAGAACGATAGTCAGCTCTTTCGCACGGTCGTTACGGTAGTTGAAGAAGATCACTACATCACCTTCCTTGATTGTACCGTCGAAGTTAGCGTTTACAATAGGTTTGATGAATTCATCGGTAACACCTTCGTCGTAAGACTCCTGCATAGCCTGAACCATATCGGTAGCCTTCTTTCCTATACCGCTTACCAACAGATCATAAGCTTCCTTTATACGGTTCCAGCGTTTGTCACGGTCCATTGCATAGAAACGGCCGACGATAGAAGCGATCTTACCGGTCGACTTGGCACAATGTGCAGTCAGTTCCTCGATAAAACCTTTACCGCTCTTCGGGTCGGTATCACGGCCATCCATGAAGCAGTGGATAAATGTATTTTCCAGACCATATTCCTTTGCAATGTCACACAACTTGAACAGATGGTTCAAAGAAGAATGTACACCACCGTTTGAAGTCAGCCCCATGAAATGAATACCTTTTCCATGTTCCTTTGCATAAGAGAAAGCGGAAACAATCTCCTTGTTCTGCATGATGCTGTTGTCGGCACAAGCACGGTTAATCTTTACCAGATCCTGATAAACGATACGTCCGGCACCGATATTCAGGTGACCCACTTCAGAGTTACCCATCTGACCGTCGGGCAGACCCACGTTTTCACCGCTGGCCTGCAGCTGTGAATGAGGATATTCAGCCAGCAGAGAATCCCAATACGGAGTCGGAGTGTTAAAGATCACATCATCTTTCTGATGGTCGCCACATCCCCAACCATCCAGAATCATTAAAAGAGCTTTCTTAGCCATAATAATTTATTTTGTTTAAAAGTTAATTCCAATCTATGTTTCAGGCATGCAAAATTACAAAATATCCCTTCACGACAGCTATCTTTTCACGATTTTTATAGCTACAGATTTATAATAAGTTAACCTATATCAATAACAAAAAGATTTTATGAAACAGGTTACCACCCAAAGGACAAAAGGAATTATCTTTGCAGCAGTTTAAATTAGGGAGAGAATGAAAAGAATATTAATCCGGCTGGCTGTCCTGCTGATTCTGCCGGTTCCTGTATCCGTGCATGCACAGGGACCCGACCGCCTGCCGCTTCCTTCGCTTTCGGAAGCTGAACGTTACGGTGACCTCGACAAACTGGGCAACCTTGAACTGAGCGACACCCTACTGAACTCACCGAATGTACTCAATTTCTGCGGACAGGCTGTGAATCTGGACCCTTCGCACCGGCAACGTAAACTGCAGCGCGAACTCATCAGCCTGAAGCCGATATCATCGGCCCTCATGCAACGTTCCGAATTTTTCTTTCCCATCATAGAGCCTATACTGGAAGAACAGCATATTCCGGAAGACTTCAAATACCTCATGGTGATAGAAAGCGGTATGAACCCTTCCGCCCGTTCTTCGGCCGGAGCATTAGGATTGTGGCAGTTCATGCCTGGAACCGCCCGCGACTACGGACTGATTGTTTCACAGAAGCTGGATGAACGGTTGAATATCGAAAAATCAACTTATGCAGCCTGCCGTTACCTGAAAGACGCCTACAGCAAATTCGGCGACTGGGTGGCCGTGGCACAGTCGTACAACATCGGACAGACACGCATCGGAAACGAACTGAAACGCCAGAAAGTGGACGAGTCCATCGACCTGCAGCTTGTGGAGGAAACGAACCGGTATATCTACCGGATACTGGCAGCCAAAATCATCTTCACACACCCCAAAAACTTCGGTCTACGCCCTCCTATGCCCTATTACAAGAAAATACGCAGAAGATAATGAACAAAGATATTAACAGCCTGTTGATAACTATCGGAAGTTATCAACAGGCTGTTACATTATAGAAGACACACATAATCCTGTTAAAAATCGAACGAAAGCTGTCCGTCGCCAAGCAGATTATAGCTCATACGATGATAAGGCGAAACCCCATATCGGGCAATTGCCTCCCGGTGTTTCCTGGTAGGATAACCTTTATTACTCTTCCAGTCGTATACCGGGTATTCCTCGGCCAGCCTGTTCATGTAATCATCACGATAGGTCTTTGCCAGAATGGAAGCCGCCGCAATGGAAAGGAACTTACCGTCGCCTTTTACAACCGTAGTATGCGGAATATCCGGATAAGGATTGAAACGGTTGCCGTCGATCAGCAGATGTTGCGGGCGGACAGACAACTGGTCAATGGCCCGATGCATGGCCAGGAACGAAGCGTTCAGAATATTGATCTTGTCAATCTCTTCGGGAGTGACCACACCCACAGCCCAGGCCAGGGCATCGCGTTCAATCACTTCACGCAACGCATAACGCTGACGTTCGGTCAATTTCTTGGAATCGTCCAGCTGCTCGTTCCTGTAATCATCCGGCAGAATTACCGCCGCCGCATAGACCGATCCGGCCAGGCAGCCGCGCCCCGCCTCATCGCATCCTGCTTCTATCACTCCTTTATGTAAACAAGGCAACAACATGTTATTCCTCCTATTCCATTTTCCGGGGTGCAAAGGTACACATTTCCTGGCAGGCCAAGGAAGGAAACAATATAAAGTTATCAGTAAGTTATCTACCGCAAATGTTTATAATGTATCTTTGCAGAGACAAAAATCCACCATACATTTTACAACAACAGAGACAGACATGTTTACAGTCATCGGAATCATGCTGGCAGGAATAGGAATCGGATTCCTGCTACGGAAACACCGGTTTTCCGGAATAAACCATATCATTACCATACTCATCTGGCTATTGCTGTTCCTGCTGGGAACCGAAGTAGGCAGCAACAGACGCATTGTAGAAGGCATTGCCAGCCTGGGAATAGAAGCTCTCCTTATCACACTGGCCTGTGTGGCAGGAAGCTGTATCTTCGCATGGGCACTATGGAAAATCCTACAAAAAGGAAAGGAGGGAAAAGCATGAAAGGCAGTCTGATCATTGTAGGGTTCTTCTGTATAGGAATCATTTCCGGATTCTTCCACTGGACTCCAGACATACTGCACGAAAGCAATATCAGCTTTTATGCCCTCTGTGCACTGATGTTCAGTGTAGGACTCAATATCGGCAATGACCCGCAAACATTGAAAACCTTCCGCTCGCTGAACCCGAGGCTGGCGTTTCTCCCCATCATGACCATCCTAGGAAGTTTTGCCGGTGCATTGGCGGTAAGTATGCTGCTTCCCTCACGTAGCATACCCGACTGTCTGGCCATCGGATCCGGATTCGGGTACTACTCCCTTTCCAGCATATTCATCACCGAATACCGGGGAGCCGAAATGGGCACCATCGCCCTGCTTTCCAATATCATGCGTGAAATCATCACGCTGCTCTTCTCCCCTCTGCTGGTCCGCTGGTTCGGAACACTGGCGCCTATTTCGGCAGGAGGAGCCACAACTGCCGATACTACCCTCCCCATCATTACACATACCATCGGGCAGCAATGGGCGGTAGTTTCTATCTTCCATGGGTTTCTGGTCGACTTCAGCGTACCGTTTCTGGTAACTTTCTTCTGTTCTCTCTGAAACCATTTCTCACACATCAAAAAGAATCCCCTTGCCGCATTGTGTCATACACTTGCAACAAGGGGATTCCCTCTATGATACTAAATTAAAGTTCTACCCGAACATCCGGCTCACCCGTTCTATACCCGCAACCAACGAATCGATTTCATCTTTGGTATTATACAGACCGAACGAAGCACGGACCGTACCTTCAATGCCCATCCGGTGCATCAAAGGCTCCGCACAATGATGACCGGTACGTACAGCTATCCCCAGACGGTCAAGCAAGGTTCCCATATCAAAATGATGGATATTTCCTACCAGGAATGAGATAACCCCACCCTTCTGTTCCGCCTCACCGAAAATACGCATCCCCGGGATTTCCTTCAGACGCTGCATGGCATAGACCGTAAGCTCATGCTCATAGGCCGCAATATTATCCATACCGATGGCCGATACATAATCCAGTGCTTTAGCCAGCGCCGTAGTTCCGATATAATCCGGAGTGCCTGCCTCAAACTTGAAAGGCAGCACATTGAAGGTAGTCTTCTCGAAACTCACATTCTGGATCATCTCACCGCCTCCCTGATAAGGAGGAAGCTTGTCGAGCCATACTTCCTTTCCATAAAGTACACCCACTCCAGTAGGACCGTACACCTTATGCCCGCTGAACACATAGAAATCGGCATCCAACTCCTGTACATCCACTTTCATGTGCGGAATACTCTGTGCACCGTCAATCAGAATCGGCACATTATGGGCATGAGCAATCTCTACCAGCTTCTTTACCGGATTAACCGTTCCCAACACATTCGATACATGTGCTACAGCCACAATACGGGTACGCGGTGAAAAAAGCTTTTCATACTCATCGATCAAAAGCTCTCCACGGTCGTTCATCGGAATAACCTTCAGAACAATCCCTTTACGGGCGGCCTGCAACTGCCAGGAAACAATATTGCTGTGATGCTCCATTACCGAAACAATCACCTCATCACCTTCCTTCATCTGGCTGTCGGCGAAAGTAGCCGCCACCAGATTGATACTTTCGGTAGTACCCCGTGTAAAGACGATTTCAGAAGTACTGCGTGCATTGATGAACTTACGCACCGTTTCACGTGAAGCCTCATGCAGGTTGGTTGCCTGTTGTGAAAGGAAATGTACCCCACGATGCACATTGGCATTCACCGAATAATACTCGTCGGTAATCGCCTCCACCACACAGCGCGGCTTCTGAGTTGTGGCACCGTTATCCAGATAGATCAACGGCTTGCCGTAAACCGTACGGGAAAGAATCGGGAAGTCTTCTCTGATTTTCTGTATATCGTACATATCATTGCATTTTTACTTACAGATAGCGCATCCCTGGCACTTGTTCAGCTCGCCACGGAAACGTTTTTCTACCAACAGATGCAGACGATCTTTCAACGCATCCATCCGGATATGGTCGATAACCTCATTCACAAACGCGAACATCAGCAGCAGGCGAGCCTCCTTCAAACTGATTCCACGCTGCTGCATATAAAACAAGGCATTTTCGTCCAACTGTCCCACCGTAGCTCCATGCGAACATTTTACATCGTCGGCATAGATTTCCAGTTGTGGCTGGGTATACATACGTGCCTCACGGGTAGCACAGATATTACGGTTTGTCTGCTGGGAATTGGTATGCTGGGCACCCTCACGAACCAGCACCTTACCGGCAAAAGCTCCTACAGCCCGATCTTCGAGCACGTATTTGAAAAGTTCGTTACTAGTACAGTCGGGTACCTTGTGATCAATAAACGTATTGTTGTCTACCTGCTCCTCTCTGTCGGCTATAGCCATACCGCACAAATTGATTTCAGCGCCGCGGCCGTTCAAAGTCACCTCAGTCGTATTACGGGTAGTCCCGTTATGCAAAGTCATACCGTTCAGCAGGACATTACTGTTGGCCTCCTGTCTGACATACAGATTATTGAAACGTACCGTACTGTTATGGGTTTCTTCCAGTTCGTAAAGGTCGAACACAGCGTTCTCACCCACAAACACTTCCACCACCTGGGTAGAAAGGAAATTCACGTTATCCATGGCATGGTCACAGACCAGCAGTTTGGCCTGTGCTCCGTCTTCAAGGACAATCACGATACGGCGGTTCACCATAAAATTAACATCGGCACGCAGAATGTTTACCAACTGGATAGGCTTTTCAACCACTACACCCTTCGGTACGAACATAAATACGCCATCCTGTGCAAACATGGTGTTGAAAGCCACCAAACCTTCCTTAGAAGTATCGGCCAGCTTCCCATAATATTTCTTCACCAGCTCTGGATACTGGCAGGCCACGTCCTTCAGGCTTCCGAAAATCACCCCTTCAGGCAGAGGCGCATTCGGCTGTTCCTTTGTATAGAAAGCATCGTTCACCACAAAGTAAAGCGATGTACTCAAATTCGGGATATCACATTTAAATACTTCATACGGATTGACCGGAATAGCCAGACGGTTAAGGTTCAACCCATAGTCGGGAGCAAAATATTTGCTCACATCGGTATACTTGTACTTTTCCTGCTTACGGGTCGGGAAGCCAAGCTGCTCAAAATGAGCGAACGCCTGAGCACGCGGAGCATTCAGCACATCCACGCTATGCTGGCAGATCGTCGCCTCATACTGCGAGAAAAGATCAATATATTGCTGTTCTGCTTTCATGCTCATTCTCCTAATTCTTTCTTAATCCAGTCGTAACCCTTCTCCTCCAATTCGAGTGCCAGTTCAGGTCCGGCAGTCTTTACAATGCGTCCTTTATACAATACATGTACCACATCCGGCTTGATGTAATCCAGCAGACGCTGGTAATGGGTAATGACGATACAGCTTGTTTCCGGAGTCTTCAGCTTGTTCACCCCTTCCGCAACAATACGGAGGGCATCAATATCCAGACCGGAATCCGTTTCATCCAGAATGCTCAGCTTAGGCTCGAGCATAGCCATCTGGAAAATCTCATTTCTTTTCTTTTCACCACCCGAAAAACCTTCATTCACCGAACGGTTGGCCAACTTGCTGTCCAGTTCCACGATTTCACGCTTCTGGCGCATCAGTTTCAGGAATTCACTGGCCGTCAAAGCCGGCAGGCCCTTGTACTTGCGCTGTTCGTTTACAGCCGCACGCATAAAATTTACCATACTTACACCCGGAATCTCTACCGGATACTGGAACGAAAGGAACAGTCCTTCATGGCTACGGTCTTCCGGACTCATTGCCAACAGATCTTTTCCGTCGAATGTTACAGACCCCTTAGTCACTTCATACGCCGGATGTCCTACCAGCACATTGCTCAATGTACTCTTACCGGAACCGTTAGGTCCCATGATGGCATGTACCTCACCCGACTTAACAGTCAGGTTAATTCCTTTCAATATCTCTTTGCCATTAATGGTGGCATGCAAATCTTTAATTTCTAACATACAAATCGTTGTAACAAGTTTTTCACTAAAATTATCCTACGCTACCTTCAAGAGACACCGACAGCAGTTTCTGCGCTTCTACGGCAAACTCCATCGGCAGTTTGTTCAACACTTCTTTCGCATAACCGTTCACAATCAGTCCTACGGCATCCTCTGTAGAGATACCGCGTTGGTTGCAGTAGAAAATCTGGTCTTCAGATATCTTGGAAGTGGTAGCCTCATGTTCCACCACTGCAGTTTCGTTATGGATATCCATATACGGGAACGTATGCGCACCGCACTGGCTTCCCAAAAGCAATGAATCACACTGGCTGTAATTGCGGGCGTTCTCAGCCTTTTCGGCCACACGTACCAGTCCCCGGTAAGAATTCTGGCTTTTGCCGGCACTGATACCCTTACTTACAATGGTAGAACGGGTATTCTTCCCCAGATGAATCATCTTGGTTCCGGTATCGGCCTGCTGGTAATTGTTCGTCACAGCAACCGAATAGAATTCGGCCGTCGAATTGTCGCCCGACAGGATACAGCTCGGATATTTCCATGTAATGGCAGAACCTGTTTCTACCTGGGTCCACGACAACTTGCTGTCAACTCCCTTGCAATTGCCGCGCTTGGTCACGAAATTGTAGACACCGCCCTTGCCTTCCGCATCTCCCGGATACCAGTTCTGTACAGTTGAGTATTTCACCTCGGCACGGTCCAGTACCACGATTTCCACAATTGCGGCATGCAACTGGTTTTCATCACGCATCGGGGCGGTACATCCTTCCAGATAAGAAACGTAACTGTCGTCATCGGCAATGATGAGGGTACGCTCAAACTGTCCGGTATTGGCCGCATTGATACGGAAATAAGTGGACAGCTCCATAGGGCAACGCACTCCTTTCGGAATATAGACAAACGAACCGTCGCTGAATACAGCCGAATTAAGCGCCGCAAAGAAATTGTCGCGATAACCCACAACCGATCCCAGGTATTTCTTCACCAGATCGGGATGTTCCCGGACAGCTTCGCTGATGGAACAGAATATAATACCTTTTTCCATCAAGGTTTCCTTAAAGGTTGTCTTTACGGAAACGGAGTCCATTACCGCATCGACTGCCATGCCACTCAACGCCATCTGTTCCTCCAAAGGAATCCCCAGCTTGTTGAATGTCTTCAACAGTTCAGGATCCACTTCTTCCATACTTTTCGGTCCTTCCTTCTTTCTGGTAGGATCGGCATAGTAAGAGATAGCCTGATAATCAATCTCCGGAATATTCAGATGAGCCCAGGTAGGCATCTCCATTGTCAACCAATAGCGGTATGCCTTCAGTCGGAACTCAAGCAACCATTCCGGTTCCCCTTTCTTGGCAGATATCAACCGCACTACATCTTCATTCAGTCCCTTTTCAATGATATCTGTATGAACATCGGTCGTGAAGCCATATTTGTACTTCTCCGTCGTCAGTTCCTTCACATATTTGTTGGGTTCTAGTTGCATATCAAATTGTTGTTTGAATTGTCAGAATTTATATTATCAAAGATCATAACCGGATTCGTCCGGATCTGTATTTTCAATAAGTTCTTTGGCCACAGCCTTGAACGCAGGATAGAACACGTCGGAAAACCTTTCCATCGGATAATATAACACCGAATCCTGCTTGGTTGTTTTTTCGATTAACGAATCTTTCACATCAATGAACTCTATCAGGTGGATAGCGATACAAACCATCAATCCATACCGGATCAGTCCGACGCCCGATCCCAGCCAACGGTTCAAAAAGCTCAGATGCACGGCCGAGGCCACTTTCGTCAGAATGGAAGCCGCCACAGACAGACCGACAGGCACAACCACACCGATCAGGATAAATGCCAGAATCTGTCCGAACGTCACCGACATACCTGCCTCGGCAGCCAGCTTTTCTCCTACTACACCGAACAGAGCCCTCGCTACCAGCAGACCGGCAATCAGTCCCACCATGGAAACGATCTGCCTGATGAATCCCTTCATAAAGCCAACGATTGCCCCGACAGCCAGTACTATTACAATTACAAGATCAATGGTAGTCATCGTTTTTCGTTTTGATGCAATAGACGCAGACCACACAGACCACACAAAATTACCGACCAACCAGCAATCAGTGAGATAAGCGTAACCTGCGTCTATCCCTTATGTATTCAAGCTTTCCCTGTCAGATTACAGAGTCTGCTTCACTTCAACTTCTTCGTATGTTTCAATAACGTCACCTACCTTGATGTCATTACAGTTCGTCAAACTGATACCACATTCAAAGTTGGTTCCTACTTCCTTCACATCATCCTTGAAACGTTTCAAGGCATTGATGTTACCGGTAAATACCACAATACCGTCACGGATAAGACGTGCCTTGTCGGAACGTTTGACCTTACCGGCCTTAACCATAGCTCCGGCAACCATACCCACCTTGCTGATGTTGAACACTTCACGCACTTCGAGAGTAGCGGTAACCTGTTCCTTCACAGTCGGAGCCAACATTCCTTCCATTGCAGCCTTGACTTCCTCAATGGCATCGTAAATAATAGAATACTTACGTATATCCACACCTTCCTGTTCGGCCAACTTGGCGGCACTGTTGGAAGGACGTACCTGGAAACCTACAATAATCGCATGAGAAGCAGCGGCCAGAGATACATCCGATTCCGAAATCTGACCAACTCCTTTATGGATTACATTTACCTGGATCTGTTCGGTAGACAGCTTGATCAATGAATCGCTCAAAGCCTCGACAGAACCGTCCACATCACCCTTGACGATTACATTCAGTTCATGGAAATCACCCAAAGCCAGACGACGGCCCACTTCATCCAGTGTAAGCATCTTCTGCGTACGCAAGCCCTGCTCACGCTGCAACTGTTCACGCTTGTTGGCTATTTCACGGGCCTCCTGCTCGGTTTCAAATACATGGAACGTATCACCGGCAGCCGGAGCACCATTCAGTCCCAGAATCAATACCGGTTCGGACGGACCGGCTTCCTTCATCCGTTGGTTACGTTCATTGAACATGGCCTTCACCTTACCGAAGTAAGTACCGGCCAATACGATATCACCTACATGTAAAGTACCGTTAGATACCAGTACTGTAGCTACATATCCACGTCCCTTATCAAGAGAAGACTCGATGATAGAACCTGTAGCCTTACGGTTCGGATTGGCTTTCAGATCCAACATTTCGGCTTCCAGCAATACCTTTTCAAGCAATTCCTTTACACCGGTACCTTTCTTTGCCGAAATATCCTGAGACTGGTACTTTCCTCCCCATTCCTCAACAAGGAAATTCATGGCAGCCAGCTCTTCCTTGATTCTGTCAGGGTTCGCGTTCGGTTTATCCACCTTATTGATAGCAAACACGATAGGTACATTTGCCGCCATCGCATGGTTGATGGCCTCTTTAGTCTGAGGCATCACATTATCATCGGCAGCTACAATCACAATAACCACATCGGTCACTTTCGCACCACGGGCACGCATGGCGGTAAACGCCTCATGACCCGGAGTATCGAGGAACGTGATATGACGTCCGTCTTCCAACGTCACATTATACGCACCGATATGCTGGGTAATTCCACCCGCTTCACCGGCAATCACGTTCGCCTTACGTATATAATCGAGCAATGAAGTCTTACCATGGTCTACATGACCCATCACAGTAACAATCGGAGCACGAGGCTGCAGATCTTCCTCCGCATCTTCCTCTTCAACGACTGCCTGAGCGACTTCCGCACTTACATATTCTGTCTTGAATCCGAATTCCTCGGCCACCAGATTAATGGTCTCGGCATCCAGACGCTGGTTGATGGAAACCATGATACCCACACTCATACATGTAGAGATAACCTGGGTTACAGGAACGTCCATCATATTGGCCAATTCGTTTGCTGTAACGAATTCCGTAAGCTTCAATACCTTACTTTCTTCCTGTTCCAGTTCCTCCTGTTCCAACTGACGGTTCTGGATATTCTCACGTTTTTCCTTACGGTACTTGGCAGCCTTATTCTTACCCTTGTTCGTCAGACGGGCCAAAGTTTCCTTTACCTGCTTTGCCACATCCTCATCGCTCACTTCCTGCTTAGCTATAGGCTTTTTGAAACGATCTTTATTGTGTTTTCCTCCCCCCTGACCGTTCTGGGTATTATTGCCGTTACTGCCCTTATTCGGCTTGTCGTTACGCGACGGCATATTGCTGGCCGCATTGATATCAACGCGTTCCTTATTGATCCGGTTACGTTTCTTCTTGTTCCCGCTATCTTCTTTCGAGGATTTATCAACTCTTTCGTCTGTCTTCCTGATTTCCTTGATAATCGCGTCCTTCATCTGCTTGCGCTGTTCCTGACGCAACTTATCCTTTTCTTCCCGTTCCTTACGCTTTTCTTCCTTCGACTTTTTCTTCGGACGGGTAGACTGGTTCAATGCCGCCAAGTCAATCTGACCTACTACATTGATCTTTGACTTGAACTCAGTCGGACGAATCTTAAATATTCCGTCATCCGTACCTTCCTGAGCACTCTGTGCTTCCGGTGTTTCCTTTTCTTTTTCCATCACCACTGGTTTCAAATCTTCAGCCTTCTGTTCCGGCTGTTCCTTCTCTTCATTAATATTCACTTGAGGTTGCGGTTGTACCGTTTTTCCTTCCACCTCCACAGCCGTTACCTTTTCAGGAGCCGGAGCTACAGATACAGGTGTCACCTGAGCAGCAGTTTCTTCCACATCCTTCTTCTCTTCCTTAACAGGCTCCACCACTACCGGTTTTGCCTTTTTCCTATTTAAACTGTCCAAATCAATCTTGCCTACCGGCTTGAATTTCGGACGAGCATCATCCGGTACTACCGTTTCTATTACTTCAGACTTGGAATTTTCTTTCTGAAGATCATCTATAGAAACAGAAGCCTTGTTTCTGTCTTTATTCTGTCGTTCCTGGAAAATCTTCTCAGACTCTATCTTCAAATCCTTATCCTTGCTGAACTCTTTCACAAGTGCAGCATATTGTTCATCCGTAATTTTAGTATTCGGGTTCGCCTCAATGGTATATCCTTTTTTCTGCAAAAAGTCAACCACGGTAGAAATCCCTACATTCAAATCTCTTGTTACTTTGTTCAGTCTTATCGTCATAAATTCCTTTAAGTTTTTTAATAGAGTTCAAGAAAAGATTACCAATCACTAATATTAAAATCAAAGATTAAAACATCACCTGTTTTAATCTTTGACCGCCTATTCTGGTTTATTCCTCAAACTCAGCCTTCAAAATTCTCAACACATCATCAACAGTGTTCTCTTCCAGATCGGCCTTCTCGATCAACATCTCACGAGGTGCGTTCAGAACGCCCTTCGCAGTATCGATACCGATACCCTTGATGGCATTGATAACCCACTCGTCAATCTCATCCTTGAATTCATCCAAGTAGATATCCTCATCCATTGATGACTCATCCAGTTCGCGGTATACATCAATGGTATATTCGGTCAGCATACTGGCCAGTTTGATATTCATACCTCCCTTACCGATAGCCAGAGAAACCTCTTCCGGCTTCAGATAAACTTCGGCCTTCTTTTCATCTTCATGCATTACGATTGAAGAGACCTTGGCAGGGCTCAATGCACGCTGAATGAACAGTTGGATATTTGAAGTATAGTTAATAACATCAATGTTTTCATTACGCAATTCACGTACTATGCCATGGATACGTGCACCCTTCACTCCTACACATGCACCTACCGGATCAATACGGTCATCGTATGATTCTACAGCAATCTTGGCGCGTTCACCCGGGATTCGGGCTATTTTCTTGATTGTAATCAAACCGTCATTGATTTCCGGCACCTCCTGTTCGAACAGGCGCTGCAGGAATACAGGTGAAGTACGGCTCAAAATAATCTTCGGGTTGTTATTCTTATTGTCGACACGTGCCACTACCGCACGTACCGTTTCACCTTTCCGATAGAAATCACTCGGAATCTGCTCTGTCTTCGGAAGCAGCAGTTCATTGCCCTCGTCATCCAGCAGAAGTATTTCCTTTTTCCATATCTGATATACCTCGGCAGCTACTACCGTACCCACCTTGTCGATATATTTGTTATACAGACTGTCCTTTTCAAGTTCCAGAATCTTGGAAGCCAATGTCTGACGGAGATTCAGGATAGCCCGGCGACCGAACTTCTCAAAAATCACTTCATCCGTAACTTCTTCGCCTACCTCATAAGAAGCATCGATCTTACGTGCTTCTGTCAGCGAGATCTGCATATTCGGATTGGTCAGTTCATCATCTGCCACTACCGTCCGGTTACGCCAGATTTCAAAATCACCCTTGTCCGGATTTACAATAACATCATAATTTTCGTCTGTACCGAACATCTTTGCAATCACACTACGGAAAGATTCTTCCAACACACTGACCATAGTAGTGCGATCAATATTCTTCAAGTCCTTAAATTCCGAGAACGTGTCAACCAGGCTGACAGTTGCTTCTTTTTTCGCCATAATTATCTAAAGCTTATTAAATATTTGGTGTATTTTATTTCGTCATATGTAAAGGTCACATTTTGTTCCACCAGTTTAGGACGTTTAGCCCCTTCCGGCTTGATCTTGACTTCAACGGTAACCGTAAAGTTCTCGTCATTGACATCGGCCAGCACCCCGGTCCATTTCTTTCCGTTGTTATCGAGTACTTCTACGTCTTTACCTAAATGAATCATATACTGCTTGAGTACCTTGAAAGGCTGCCCGATGCCGGCCGATCCGACTTCAAGTTCATAATCTTCCTCTTCACGGTTCAATTTAGATTCTATATACCGGCTCAGTTCTACACAATCATCAATCCATACTCCTTCGGCATGGTCAATTTCAACTATAATTTTGTCATCCGGACTAACTGTGACATCTACCAGAAAATAATCCTTACCCTCCAGCCATTCATCAACTATCCGGGTTACAACATTTTTATCTATCATGCATTAACTATATAAGAACAAAAAAAGGAGCTTGACCGCCCCCTCACCTTTTCATCCATCTCGCCCGCAAAGATACAAATAATATAATGTACTGCAAAATATCGGCATAAATATTTTGTGCTTTCAGAAATATTTTGAATTAATAACAAATAGATTTACAGAGTATTCGATTGTAGCGTAATTGTAACAGATCTGTCAACCGTCCATCAAACTTCCGTCATATTCCTGCAACAGACAGCAGGTATCTTTGCACCGTTGAAATCAGTAAAATACAAACGAATGGTAAATTTGAAAAAAATGATGTTACTGGCTCCAATGGTCGTTACAGCCGTCAGCGTACAGGCTTTCACATTAAAAGGCGTGATCATCGACAACACGACAAAGGAACCATTGATAGGAGCAACAGTACAAATAGAAGGTACAACCATCGGAGCGATCACTGACATCGACGGAAAGTTCGAATTAAAACAGCTCCAAGGAAAAAGCTGTAACCTGATTATCCAATACGTTTCTTACAAGTCGCAACGGATTGCAGTCACATCGGAACAGAAAGAGGAACTTGTCATTGCCCTTTCACCCGATAACCAACAGTTGGATGAAGTGACTGTCGTAGCCAAGAAGAACCTGGAAGGCGAACGGGCTTTGCTGATGGAACGCCAGAAGTCGAGCGTAGCCATAGAAAATATAGGAGCAAAGGAAATGAGTGCAAAAGGACTCTCCAACGTAGAAGAGGGAGTGAAAAAAATCACAGGAGTATCCATCGCTTCAGCCGGACAGATTATCGTACGCGGCCTGGGCGACCGTTACAGTACCACAACATTGAACGGACTACCTATCGCCTCACCGAATCCGGACAACAAGCTGATACCGTTGGACCTCTTCCCAACCTCAACGGTCAAGAACATCACGGTCAGTAAAGTATACGAAGTAAACTCATTTGCCGACTATTCGGGGGCACATATTGACATAGGGACAAAGGAACAGACCGGAGAGGATTTTTTCAACCTGTCATTCAACACGGGAGGTAAATTCAATACATTAGGCCAGGACACGTACCAGATGGACCGTGACGGAAGTCTGTTCAAGACACCTTCGCTCGACAGCCATATCAATAACATGGACCTTGCAGACTACGAAGCCTATGCAGCCAAGAACAAACTGTTCAACACTACGTTCGACGTCACGAAGAAAACGTCTATTCCTGAATTCGGCGGTAATATCGGTATAGGAAAAAACTTCAGTATCGGAAGCGGACAGTTGAGCATCCTGGCGTCATTCGGACTCAGCAACGACCAGCAGACAATGAAAGACGCTTATGTGCGCACCCTGGAAGCCAGCGGTACCACTTTGAACAACTTCAACTACGACAGCTATTCAAGCGAACTGAAAATAGCCGGTCTGGGAAGTGTCGGATACACGTTCCGGGGAAGTGACCTGCTGAGCTACACTTTTTTCTATGCACGTAACGCACTCGATACCTACATGCTCAGGGAGGGAGTGGACTACGAAGACCATAACCTGGTAGGAAGCAACAATGTAAGCCATATATATAGTCTGCAGAACCATCAGCTGAGTGGAAAACATCATTTCGGAAAACAATGGACGTTTAACTGGAGCGGATCCTACAGCATGACGGGAAGTGATGAACCCGACCGTCGCCAGATCATGTACGAAAAGAAAAACGGGCAACTGGAACTGTTCAAGCTCAACCGTCAGGAAACCATGCGTTATTTCGGAACGCTCGATGAAAAGGAATGGGTAGGCAACGTCAGCGGAGAATACCGCTTCGGCAACCTCAACCGGATCCAGGCAGGCTTCACCTATAAAGACAAGGACCGGGATTATGTAGCTACCCGTTTCTACTATAACTTGAGCAGACTGAATCCTACCATCAACGACATCTATACCCCATCCGATTTTCTCAATCAGGAAAGTATCACCGACGGACTGGTATCCATCGACCGTAAGAAACAGCCTAAAGACAGCTATAATGCCGGAAACACCATTTATGCCGGTTATGTATTGGCCGACATATATCCGATTGAACCTTTACTGATGAATATCGGAGTACGTTATGAAATCAGCAAACAATGGGTCAACTATTACGATGACCAGAGTAAGGCCAAAAGAAGGGATCTGAACACCAACGACCTGTTCCCGGCCATGAACCTGAAATACCAGCTCGACAAAAGGAACAGCCTGCGTCTTTCCTTCTCACGTACCGTAACCCGTCCGTCGTTTATCGAAATGGCTCCGTTCCTCTATCAGGAATCATACGGTGCCGCCCAGATAAGAGGTAATGCCGACCTGCAGAACGGATACAACTATAACATCGACCTGCGTTATGAACTCTTCCACGACAATGGAGACATGCTTTCGGTCACCGGATACTACAAACTTCTCGAAGCACCTATCGAACGGGTCCAGACCCTGGTGGGAGGTGCGGCCGAACATTCCTTCCGCAATGCCGACAACGGTCTCGCAGCCGGAGTTGAAGTTGAGGTCCGCAAAGAAATAGCCAAAGACCTGCGGATAGGAGCCAACGCTTCCTATATGTATACCAACGTGAAACTGCCCGAAGGCGGAGCATACACCAATAACCAGCGCGCCTTGCAGGGAGCCTCTCCATACCTGGTCAACGCCGATATCACCTATACCCCGACATTCGGTGAAAACAGGCAGTTAAGCGCAGCCTTGCTCTACAACCTGCAAGGTCCCCGCATCCACGCAGTAGGTATTTCCGGACTGGGCGATGTCAAACAGCAACCTGTACATATCCTGAATTTTGCCGGAAGCTACCGCCTCAATGAAAAATTCACCGTAAAACTTCAGGTCAACGACCTGCTGAACAGAGCCATCGTATTCGACCAGGAAGTACCTCAAACAGGGAAAACCCTCGAAGTGGAACGGTTCAAACGCGGAAGCAGTTTTGAAATCGGAATTTCTTACGATCTGTAAAACAAAATTGAATACTATAATAAAAAACGATATTTAATATCTTAACAATTACACTTATGAAAAAGAATTGGAAATTTGCTATGATGGCATTCGTTGCCGGTATGACATTCATGACATCCTGCAGTAACAGTGATGATCCTGTAACAGACGGAACAGACAATGGCGGAGACAGCCAGACCGAATATGTCCTGGATTCGGATATCACATCCGACGTAACTCTTGAAGCCGGAAAGGAATACAAGCTAAACGGAGGTATTCATGTAAAGAGCGGTGCAACACTGACTATCCCCGAAGGAGTGACCATCGTTGCCCAATATGACGATAACGTAGACTACATTCTGGTTGAACAAGGAGCCAAGATCAATGCACAAGGTACAGCTTCCAACCCGATTGTCATGACTTCAACCAAAAAGGAATACGGAGCATGGGGAGGTATACACATCTGCGGATATGCACACACCAACGCCGAAGGCGGAACTGGAAAATCTGAAATCGGAAACGCTCCCTATGGAGGCAACAATGATGCCGACAACTCGGGCGTTTTAAAATACATCCGTCTGGAATATACCGGATATGCATTCGACGAGGAACATGAAGCAAACGGAGTGTCTTTCTATGGCGTAGGTAACGGTACTACCGTAGAGCACTTACAAGCCTATAAAGGTTCTGACGACGGTTTCGAATTTTTCGGAGGCTCGGTCAATGTAAAATACCTGGTATCAACCAGCTGTAGTGACGATTCCTTCGACTGGACCGAAGGCTGGAACGGAAAAGCACAGTTCCTGGTAGCTTATCAGGAAAAGGAATCTTCACTGGGCTACAACTGCGACTGTCTGATGGAATGTGACAATAACGGAAACAACAATGCAGCTACTCCTATTGCCCATCCGGTAATAGCCAACGCTACCCTCATCGGAAACGGAAGTGATTCACAGGGTGTACGTCTGCGTGCGGGAACAGAAGTCGAACTCTACAATTCAATTATTGAAGGCAAGACTCTGCCGCTGACTGTAGAAACGGAAGGCACGGAAAATGCATTGAAAGACGGCGTTTCAAAACTGGAATATGTCTCAATAAGCGGAGAACTCTCATCCAAAGAAAATATCTATACAAACAGTATGTTCGCCGCAGCTACTGGCAACGAAACCAACCAGACATTCAACTGGACCGGCAACTACATTGGAACAGAAGATGGAGGCAAGGACCTGTCGGGTAGCGACAGCTTCTTTGAAAGTACCAATTACAAAGGAGCCGTAAAAGCCGACAACGACTGGACAAAAGGCTGGACCCTATAAATCTTTCAATAAAAACAATTACAGAAAGTCCGGATTGTGGCACAAGCCATAAATCCGGACTTTTTTTATTCCCGTTCCGCAAAAATATGTACATTTGCGACAGTCAACCAATACATAACGGAATGGACAAGAAAAGCATCAACAGCAACAAGCAATTCATGATCGGAAACGGCATACTCGCCTTCGGAGTGTTCTTCATCGTCTGCCTTTTCCTCTATCTGGGCTTCCGGGGACAGGACAAGCAGGAAGCCGGCAAGCAGGTATTCAAGGACATGTACACGATTTCCCTGACAAAAAACTTTGCAGGCGACAGCATTTCGGTATATATCAATGACAGCCTGCTGATGAACAGGACCATGCCCGATGCGGAGGTAAAGCTACAGGTCAACCGGTTTGCCGACGAAAGCGCACTGATGATTGTCGATAACCGGAATGAAGAAATCACGCCCTTCAGCCTGAATGTAAAGGGAAGCCTGGTTACAGTCGACAAGAAAAACGGAAAGATCTTCTTCGAAGAGACCGAAGCGGCCGACAAATGAGAATTCTATTCAAATTCCAGGACAAAAGTCGTATTCCAGCCGTTGGTACCTGCCCGCAGCAGACTGATGCTTCCACCCGACAGTTTCATGATCTGGCGCGACAATGACAACCCGATACCGTTCCCGTCCTGCTTGGTCGTGAAGAACGGAACGAATATCTGTTTGGCCACCTCTTCCGGTATGACGGGACCGTCATTGCTTACGTAAATGAATACATGTTCGTCGGCCGCACTGTAGGCACGCACATGGATATTTCCCCCTTGGCTTCCGATAGCCTGCCCGGCGTTCCGCAACAGATTGATCAGCACCTGCCGTATCATGTTCGGGTCGGCATAAACCATCAGGTCATCAGGTTCCACCTGAAACGTAATCTTCACGCTCTCCGGAACCAGGCCCAACTTTTCAACCTGCCGCAACATATCAAGCACATAGAACGGTTCGGGCGACGGCTTCTGAAGGGCCGAGAACTTGCGGTAACTGTCTACAAACGATACCAGTCCCACCGATGTATCATGTATGGCACGGATTCCGTCATATAAAGGTGTACCTACCACATCCTTACGTTTCAGGAAGGTCTCGCTCAACGAAGAGATAGGAGCTATCGAGTTCATGATTTCATGTGTCAGTACGCGCGTCAGCTTTATCCACGAATCAAGCTCCTTGGCATCCAACTCATTCCGGATATCGTTCAGTGTAAGTATCCTCACCTTATTGCCTCCCACCATCATTTCCGAAGCCCGTACCAACAGATCCACATCGCCTTTAGGCCCGGTAAAATGAAGGTTACAGCGTTCTCCGGCCACCAAGGTACGCAAACTCTGCGGAACCTCCTCACCATACCGTTCCAACTGCTGCAAGGTACCCAGAACCGGCAGCCCCAACAGGCGTGCAGCGGCAGGGTTGGTCTGTACCACTTTCATATTCTCGTCAAGGATAATCACTCCCGACGTCACACTGGAGAGCACCTTTTCATAAAACCGCTCACGCTGCTCCATCAGCTGTTTCTGTTCCCCCATCAGGTCGCCGAACTTATTCAAGGCTTCCTGCAGGACACTCTCTCCACCCCAGTTACCACCTGTAGGCAACCTGAAGGTATAGTCTTTGTTGCGGATGGCTTCCAGAATCAGCCAGCATTTCTCACGCAGCAGGCTCTGTGAGCGGTAAGCCACCAGAAACGTAGCAGCACAAGCCACACCTCCTATAACCAGATACAACGTATCCCCCTGACTGACGCCCAATGTCAGCAAGACGGTCCCCACAACCAGCAGAAACGCACGGAACCATATGGTATACAGCCATTTATATTCCATAGCGTTTCATCTTGTTATAAAGAGTCTGCCGGGTAATACCCAACAAAGCTGCAGCTTGCGAAAGGTTCCCTTCACACTGGTCGATGGCACGCTTCACCATATTACATTCCATTTCATCCAGTGTCTGTAAAGGCATCTGGTTTGTTCCTGCCTCCTCTCCGGCTGGAGTCTGTACGACAGGCGACAACTGGAGCATGTCTGCCTGAAGTTCCTCACCGTCCGAAAGAATTACCGATTTTTCTATCGTATGCTGCAATTCACGGATGTTACCCGACCACGGATGTTCCAACAGCCTACGGGCGGCCTCGGGAGTAAACCCGGTTACGTTACGACCGTATTGCCGGGCATATTTTTCCAGAAACATCTTGGCCAGAGGCAGAATATCCTCTTTCCTTTCCCGCAACGCCGGAATATGCAGATGAATGGTATTGATACGGTACAGCAAGTCCTCACGGAACTCTCCCTTACGCACCATCTCGTCCAGATCACGGTTGGTGGCACATATCAGGCGAATGTTGGTCGGCTGGGGAGTATTGCTTCCCACACGTACAAAGCATCTCTTCTGGATAACGGTCAGCAGTTTGGCCTGCAGATGATAAGGCAGGTTGGCTATCTCATCCAGAAACAGCGTACCTCCGTCGGCAGCTTCAAAACGCCCTATCCTGTCCGAATGGGCATCGGTGAACGAACCTTTCACATGCCCGAAAAGTTCGCTCTCGAACAAAGACTCGGTAATGGCTCCCATATCGACCGAAACCATCGGTCCGTTCCGGCGGTTCGACAACCGGTGTATTTCTCTTGCCAGCATATCCTTACCGGTACCGTTCTCTCCGGTAATCAGGATATTGGCATCGGTAGCACTAACTTTGTCGACCAGCATCTTCAGCGGACGGATAGCCGGGGAATGTCCCCAATACATTTCCGATCCGGAATCTTCCGGTGCCGCCTGAATTTTCTTTCCATTCTTCTTCCCTCCAGCTTTTTCATAGGCTTCCTGCAACGTACGGACCAGCTTTTCGTTGTCCCAAGGTTTCACTACAAAGTCGGAAGCTCCTTCCTTTATTCCGGTAACGGCCAGATCAATGTCTGCATAGGCAGTAAAAAGAACCACTTCGGTCTGCGGGCGCAGGCGTTTGATTTCACGCAGCCAGTACAGACCTTCATTCCCGCTGTTGATCCCCGACGAAAAGTTCATGTCGAGCAGTACCACATCAACCGGATCACTCGCCAACAAAGTAGGAATTGTCACCGGAGAACTGATGGTAATAACCCGTTCAAAATATTCTCCTAAAAGATATTGTAAGGATGTCAAGATGTTCTTGTTATCATCAACAACCAGTAAAGTTCCTTTTTTCATCATACCCATTCTATATGTAACATTGCAAAGATAGCGAAAGCATGATAAAAACATAAAAAGGTATGTGACAAAATTTTAGACAACGGGTGTCTAATTTTTTGACACCACGGCTAATACACTGCATTTATATATATCTGATAAACAGCATAATACATTTATGGCACGGAATTTGAACTAAACCAGGTAAAAACGAACGTAAGATGATGAATACGATGAAGATAAAACAAGCTATCCTGTCTGCAGCCTGTCTATGCAGCCTGAGTCTTACAGCCCAGGACGTATGGGACATAGACCGTTGCATGGGTTATGCAGTAGAGCATAACCGCACGGTCAGACAGCGTGAACTGGAAGCCGACAATTATAAGATGGACCACCTGAAGGCCATAGGTCAGTTTCTTCCGGGTATCAATGCGGGGGTCAGCGTCCAATACAACTTCGGACGTTCGGTCGACCCTGAAACCAACACCTATATATCCAAGTCTACATTCAACAATGCATACAGCATGGAAGCGTCTCTCCCGATTTTCCAGGGCGGAAGCCTCATCAACCAGGTAAGGAAAACCAAAGCCAATGTCCTGTTAGGTAAGGCAGCCGTACAGGAAGCACACGACAACACGGCACTTGAAACATTCCAGGCCTACATCAATGCACTGTATTATTACGGGACCAGCCGCCTGGCCAGAAAAAAACTGGCCGACAGCGATTCACTCCTCTACAAGACACGGATCCAGGAAGAGCTGGGACTGAAAGGGCAGGCCGATGTAGCGCAGATAGAAGCGCAACGGGCTACCGATTCCTATAACCTGACCCATCAGCAGAACCTGTATGAAACGGCCATGCTTACCCTCAAACAGACCATGAACTTTCCTGCCGGCGATACATTGGCACTCGATACCACCCTGCTGGAAGGTTCGACCGCCGACCATATGGAACTGACACAGGAACAGGCCGATGAGGTATTCCGTCAGGCACTCAGTCTGAACCCGACCATACTGCAGGCCGAAATGGCAAAGAAAGCGGCCGATATGAACCGGAAGATGTACTGGGGCAACCTGGTTCCTTCCATCACCCTCTTCGGAGGAGTATCCACCTCCTACTACAAAGAGCTGCACAGAACGGGATATCCGAAATTCAGCGACCAGTTCAACAATAACTTCGGTTCCTACTTCGGTATCAGCATGAGTATTCCTATCTTTAACCGTTTTTCAGGCATCGCCTCCCTGCGCCAGGCAAGGAACGACTACCGGATTTCGTGCGAAAAATACGAAGCCCAGAAAGAAGCATTGCAGAAGCTGGTGCTCCAGGCCGTACAGGACCGCGAAGGCTACCTGCGTGAAAGCATACAGATGGAAAAGAAAGTGGCTTCCGACTCCATTGCCTATCACGTTACCCGCCGCAAATACGAAGAAGGGCTGATGACTTCGCTCGACGTGCAGAACAACGCAGCCACCCTGCTGGAAAGTGAGACAAACCTGCTGCAAAGCAAACTGACCTACCTGCTGAAATGCCGGCTGGTGGACTATTACAAAGGAAAAGAGCTGATCCGTACAGAAAACAACATGTAATTTTAACAGCATAAACATCAAACTATGGATATACAATTGGAAAAGAAAAAAGGCATCCAGAAAAAACACATTCCTTATATTGCGGGAGGTGTAGCCTTGCTGGCACTTGTAGCCTGGATCATTTTCGGCAACCACGCATCGACTTTACGTGTCGACGGCAAGACCCTGAACATAGCCGACGTGACCTACGGCAAATTCAATGACTACATCCGGCTGAACGGCCAGGTACAGCCGATTTCGGTTGTACAGATCAGTCCGGAAGAAGGCGGAATCGTCCGTGAAAAGGTTGTGGAGGAAGGCACCCACGTAAAGAAAGGTGATGTCATTCTGCGGCTCAGCAACTCCAACCTCGACCTGCAGATCCTGAACGCCGAATCGGAACTGGCCGAAAAACAGAACCTCCTCCGTAATACACAGGTCACCATGCAGCAGGACAAGCTGAACAACGAAACCGAAAAGGTGCAGCTGGACACTGATACCCGCCGCAAGAAACGTACCTTCGAGCAGTACAGCCGCCTGTATAAGGAGCGTCTCATCAGCCGCGAAGAGTTTCTGCAGGCAAAGGAAGACTACGAAGTGGCCCAGAAGAAACACGGACTGGTTACCCGCCGGTTGGAGCAGGACTCCATCTACCGCAACATACAGATGGACCAGATGGAAGAGAACCTGCAGAACATGCGTAAGAACGTATTGCTGATACGTGAACGGAAAGACAAGCTGGAAGTGCGTGCCACCATCGACGGGGAACTGGGACTGCTGGACGCCGAACTGGGGCAGAACATCAACGCCGGACAGATGATCGGACAGATCAACGACCTTTCGGATTTCAAGATTGAAGCGATGATTGACGAACACTACATAGACCGCGTCATAAACGGACTGCCCGCAAGTTTCGAGCGCCAGGGAAGCACCTTCCGCCTGAAGGTACGCAAGGTATATCCCGAAGTACGTGAAGGAAAGTTCCGTACCGACCTGGTATTTGAAGGAAAGAGGCCGGAAAATATCCGGAGCGGACAGACCTACTACATCGACCTCCAGCTTGGAGAACCTACCGAAAGTGTCCTGATTCCGAAAGGGACCTTCTTCCAGGTTACCGGCGGAAACTGGATATTTGTAGTCGACAAGGACGGACAGAAAGCCTACCGGCGCAAAATCCGTATCGGACGCCAGAACCCACAATACTATGAAGTGCTGGAAGGACTGGAAAAAGGAGAACGGGTAATCATTTCGGGCTACGAAAGTTATAAAGACAATGAAGTATTAATCCTTAAATAGAGAAAACAGATTATGAAAATGAGATTATACAAATTCCTGGCAATTGCTGGTTTATTTACATTTTTTGCAACAAGCTGCGGATTCGCAAAAGCCGAGAAAAAGGACAAAGACGAAACAACGGAAATCAAGGATGTACGTAAAATAAAGGATTTCCATTCTATAGAGATTGAAAGTGTAGGCGATGTATATTTTACTCAAGGCAAAAATTACTCCTGTGAAATTGAAGGAGAAGCCAAGTATGTAAAAAATACCATAATCTCGGTCGAGAACCAGAAACTCAAGATTAAATTCGAGAAAAAGATGAAAAATGTCAAAAAAGGGATTACCATCCGGATTACGGCACCCAATCTAAAGAATGTATCATTCGGAGGTGTAGGCTCGTTTGTCTGTGACAAAAGGCTGGAAGCCGACGATATCGAATTCAATGTAAGCGGCGTAGGAAAAATGGAAATAAAAGACTTGCACTGCAAGAAAGCAACCCTCACCTTGGAAGGTGTAGGTAAAGCTGATATCAACGTATTTGCCGACAAACTGAAAGCCAATGTAGAAGGAATAGGTTCCGTTACCTTAAGCGGGAAAGTGAAAGATGCCGACCTGTCACGTGACGGAATAGGGAATATCGACAAAAGCGGACTGAAAATAGGAGACTGAATATCCTTGCTTTTCCATTGAAACTTTAATTTTTGTATCGGAGCATCACATTTATGAAAACATTTATACGAAACTTTACACATACCTTCCGGCGTTTCTTTACTGCCGGCATTCTGAACCTTATCGGGCTGAGCATAGCATTCGCTTCTTTCTTTGTCATCATGACCCAGATTGACTACGACTGGAACTTCAACAAAGGCATCAAGGACCATGAGCGTATCTACAGGGTCGTATTCAACCAGGGAGAAGGAAAAGATCCGGTCTCCGTCGTACCCCGTCCGTTGGGCGAAATGATCATACAACAGTCGGCACGTATAGAAAGCGGCGCTCTCGGAGGGTGGTATGAAAAATATGAATTCCAGGTGGGAGACCACATCTTCACCTATTCCTACGGAAGAGGATTCGGCAATTTCATGGAGCCGTTCTCCCCACAAATGGTAGAAGGTTCGGCAGACGCCCTTAAAGAACTGGGTGTAGCCATTATTCCTGAATCACTGGCAAAACAGATTTTTCCGGGCACTTCCGCTGTAGGGAAACATATCTTCTACGGGCGTGCCACCGACAACCAGGAGCTTACCATAGGGGGTGTCTACAAAGATTATCCGATCAACACCACCTGTGAAAACGCCATCTATTTCTCATTCATTGACGGGGCATGGAAAGACGACTGGAGCGAATGGAGTTTCAGCCTGTTCATCAAGCTGAACAGAGCGGAAGACAAGGAAGCAGCCATAACCGATATCATCCAAGGACTTCAGAGAACCTTCAAGCAACTGGAAGGAATCGAATTCGACCAGCAGTCTATCCAACTGATTTCTATGGACGATATCCATTTCTCGCCCATCGTCTCCTCCAATGCAAGCAACCGTACCAGCGTCTTCCTGCTTTTCTGCGTGGCCATCCTGATTATCGTCATTGCAGCCATCAATTTCATGAACTTCACCCTGGCCGAAACGCCGATGCGCATCAAGAGCATCAATACACAGAAAATTCTGGGAGCATCCAAGGCATCTCTGCAGGGAAGCCTCATCATTGAATCGACACTGCTCAGTCTCATTGCCGCCATACTGGCCTGCGGCCTCATCGCCGTCAGCATGGATACCGGTATACAGCAACTGGTACAGTCACGGCTGGCACTGGGCGAACACGGCCTCCTGCTCACCTGCATGTTTGTCATAAGTCTGATAGTCGGTGTACTGGCAGGAGCTTATCCGGCCTACTATGTAACCTCCTTCCCTCCCGCCCTGGTACTGAAAGGTTCGTTCGGACTTTCTCCCAAAGGGAAAATGCTCCGTACAGGCCTGGTATGCATCCAGTTCTTCGTATCCTTTGTACTCATCATTGCCGTGGGTATCATGTACCTGCAAAGCCATTACATCAACAGCAGCGATTACGGCTACAACAAGGATGAAATCATCATCTGCGACCTGGATCATCACATCAAAAAACAGAAGGATGCCATCATCAACGAACTTTGCCATATTTCGGGCGTACAGGGAGCATCCGTATCCCGTTTCGTACTGAGCTCAAGCGACAGTTACATGGGCTGGGGACGAGGCGAAGGCGAACAGCGCATGCAGTTCAACTGTCTGCCGGTAGACTATCATTACCTGGACGTAATGGGAATCAAACTGACGGAAGGCCGTAATTTCCTGCCGACCGACGGCGATGTCTACATTTTCAACGAAGCGGCCCGCAAGAAATACCCGTGGCTGAAAGTAGACCAGCCGATATTGCCCGGTGACTATCCGGTTGTAGGCTTCTGTGAAAACATCCGCTACACCAGTTTCCGTAATGACGATAACCAAATACCGATGGCCTTTTTCATCATGGGCAAGGATCATGAAGGCTGGGGATGGGAAAACAAGATCAACATCCGTGTAGGAAAAGGGACCGATAAGATTGAAGCCATAAAGGAGATACGCAAGGTCATGGAAAAATTCAATCCGGACATTGAACCGAACGTATATTTCATGGACGAGGTGCTGGCCCAGAATTACGCCAAGGAAATGCGCTTCACCCACCAGATTGTGCTGTTCTCCATCCTTGCCATCCTGATCAGCCTGATCGGAGTATTCGGTCTCACCATGTTCGAAAGCGAATACCGCCGCAAGGAAATCGGTCTGCGGAAAATCATGGGAAGCAGTACAAACGCCATCCTCTATATGTTCAACCGCCGTTACCTGCTTATCCTGACAGGCTGCTTCATCGTTGCGGCGCCGTTCGGATGGTGGGTAGGAAGACACTGGCTGGAAAACTTCAGCGTGAAAACAGCCATCTCTCCCTGGATATTCATCGCGGCCTTCCTGCTCGTGAGTCTGACCACCATGCTTACGGTAACCTATCAGAGCTGGAAAAACGCACATGAAAATCCGATCAATTCCATAAAGAGCGAATAGTGCAGCATATACATATCCTCATACGGACAGAAGCCTTCCCGGGTTTCTGTCCGTTTTTATTATCATACCCTACAGCCGTCACCCTTTCACCTGTAATCATCAGACAGAATATAATCGGCTGAAAATCAAACGTACATAATCAGGTGAGGTATCCGACAAGGCACACTCAAAAAAAGAACTTGAAGAATCCGGAAAAGAACTTGTACTTCCCGTAAAAAGAACTTGAAGTCCTACTCCGGATTACAAGTTCTTTTTGCATCTTTTTCCTGTAAACATTTATTCATAACATCCGGATTCCTGCCCATTACACAACCATACGCTCTCCAAAGGCCCAATCTTCTTCCTCAGACTCCCGATTCCAGCCGCTTTTCTTGGCAGTTTCATTGAAAATGAATAATTTTGTATAATTACATAAACTAAATGCAACACGTATCATGAAAGACTTTTTTAAGTACACCCTTGCGACGGTTCTGGGACTGATAGTAGCCGGAATCATTTTTACGGTTATCGGTATCGCCAGCCTGGCCGGCATGATTGCCTCAACATCCGGTTCTGAAACTGTGGTAAAAGATAATTCCATATTCGTGCTCGATTTGAGCGGAACGGTGGAAGAACGGTACCAGTCCAGTCCGATAGACCAGCTGATGGGCGACAGGATCAATACGAGCGGACTGGATGATATTCTGGCTTCCATCCGTAAGGCAAAAGACAATGAAAAGATAAAAGGTATTTACCTGAATGCAGGCGCTCTGGCCTGCTCACCGGCTTCGCTGGAAGCAATCCGTAACGCCTTGCTCGATTTCAAGGAAAGCAAGAAATTCATTGTAGCCTATGGCGGCGCCTATACGCAAAGTACTTACTACCTCGCATCGGTAGCCGACAAGATAGCGGTCAACCCTTCCGGTTCCATCGGATGGCACGGACTGGCATCACAGACCATGTTCCTGAAAGACCTGCTTGACAAGCTGGGAATCGAAATGCAGATTTTCCGCGTAGGAACCTACAAGTCGGCTGTAGAGCCTTTCATCGGTACAGAAATGAGTGAAGCCAACCGCGAACAGACCCAGGCATTCCTGAACTCCATCTGGGGACAGATCGTGAACGGCGTATCGGTATCGAGAAACATTCCTGCAGATTCATTGAACTCCATGGCCGACAGAAACATGGACCTGCAGCCTGCCGGAACCTATGTACAGACCGGCCTGGCCGATACACTGATGTACAAGGACCAGGTGCTGGCTTACCTGAAAGAGCTAACAGGATGCGAAGAGGACGACAACCTGAACACACTCGACCTGGAAGACATGATCAACGTAAAACGCAACGTACCGAAAGACAAGAGCGGGAACATCATAGCCGTCTATTATGCCTATGGAGAGATCGACGGTTCCACATCATCCATGAATGATGAAGGCATCAACTCGGAAAAAGTGATCAAGGACCTCCGCAAACTGCGTGAAGACGAAAATGTGAAAGCTGTGGTATTCCGTGTCAACTCTCCGGGCGGAAGTGCTTACGGCTCGGAACAGATCTGGCGCGAAGTGTCCCTGCTGAAGGAAAAGAAACCGGTAGTGGTTTCCATGGGCGACTATGCAGCTTCGGGCGGCTACTACATTTCCTGCGCAGCCGACTGGATCGTGGCCGAACCTACTACACTGACAGGTTCCATCGGCATCTTCGGCTATGTACCGAATACGGAAAAGCTGGTAACCGGTAAACTGGGGCTTCATTTCGATGTAGTCAAGACCAACAGACTGGCCGATATGGGTGACATTACCCGTCCGTTTACGGAAGAAGAGAAAACCCTGATGCAGAACATGGTAAACAAGGGTTACGAACTCTTTACCAAACGCTGTGCCGACGGACGTAACATACCCATCGACGAGCTGAAAAAGATAGCCGAAGGCCGTGTGTGGACAGGAAGCATGGCAAAAGACCTGAAGCTGGTAGACGAACTGGGCGGCATTGACAAGGCAATGGACGAAGCCGTAAAACGCGCAGGCATCGAAAACTATACGGTAGTAAGCTATCCGGAGCCGGGCAACTTCCTTACCAGTCTGCTGGAAACCAAGGCCGACAACTACATCAACGGACGGCTGGAAGAAAATTTCGGTGAATATTACGAAGGCTTCAAGTTCCTGAAAAACCTCAAGGATGCCGACCGCCTGCAGGCACGTATGCCGTTTATGCTGACTATCAACTAAGACATGGGCCAGAAAAAACCGATAAAGATTTATCAGGGACTGCAACCTTTTGCATTCCTTTTCAGAATAGGCGTGAGTGTACGCAACTACCTTTTCGACAAGGGAGTGCTGCACTCACGCACATTCCTTGTGCCCGTAATCTGCGTAGGAAACATAACGGTGGGCGGAACAGGGAAAACCCCACATACGGAATACCTCATCCGCCTGCTCAAAGACCAGTATCAGGTAGCCGTATTGAGCAGAGGATACAAACGTAAGTCGAAAGGATTCGTGCTGGCAAAACCGGGTACACCCATGCCAGAAATAGGAGACGAACCTTACCAGATGGCACACAAGTTCCCGTACATCTACATGGCTGTAGACCGTGACCGCTGCCACGGAATCGGGAAGCTGACCGACGGGCAGACCGCTCCGGGCGTAGGCGTAATCATTCTGGACGATGCTTACCAGCACCGCTACGTAAAGGCCGGACGGACCATCCTTCTGATCGATTACAACCGCCCCATCTGGCAGGACTGCATGCTTCCGGCCGGCCGGCTGAGAGAACCTCAACAAGGCAAACGGAGAGCCGACATCATCATTGTAAGCAAATGTCCGCCCCACCTCAGCCGGGAAGAACAGGAGGAGCTCCGCCGGAACATCTCCCCCTCTCCACACCAGCAGCTCTATTTCACTACACTGAGCTATGGCAAGCTGCAGCCCCTGTTTGTCAACGAGGCCGAAAGAGCTCTTGACTCGCTCCTGGCCGATGAACACATCCTGCTGGTAACCGGTATCGCCTCTCCTGCAGCCATTATCAGCCGGTTGAAGGAACATACCGCACACATCGGGACCCTCACCTTTGCCGACCATCACGACTTCAGTGAGGCCGACCTGCAACGGATTGAGAAAGAATTCGATGCACTTCCCCCAAAGAAGCTCATCATTACTACCGAAAAGGATGCGGCCCGCCTGCTCAACCACCCTGCGGTAAGCGGAAAGCTCAAGCCCTACATTTACGTACTTCCCGTAAGCGTAGAATTCCTGAATGAAGAAGAACAGATGTTTAACCAAAATATAATTGAGTATGTTAGAGAAAATTCAAGAGACAGCAGCCTTCCTGAAGGCTAAAATGCACACTCACCCGGAAACCGCCATCATCTTGGGTACAGGCCTGGGAAGTTTGGTACACGAAATTACCGAGAAATACGAAATCAACTATGCCGATATTCCGAATTTCCCGGTATCAACCGTTGAAGGACATAGCGGCAAGCTGATTTTCGGCAAACTGGGCAACAAGGATATCATGGCCATGCAGGGCCGTTTCCATTTCTATGAAGGCTACTCCATGAAAGAAGTGACCTTCCCGGTGCGCGTAATGCGCGAACTGGGTATCAAGACCCTGTTCGTATCGAACGCGGCTGGAGGTACGAATCCCGACTTCGAAATCGGCGACCTGATGATCATAACCGACCATATCAACCTTTTCCCCGAACATCCGCTACGCGGCAAGAACATTGAATACGGACCACGTTTCCCGGATATGAGCGAAGCCTATTCCAAGGAACTCATAGCCAAAGCACTTGAAATAGCCAAGGAAAAAGGTATCAAGGTACAGCAGGGAGTTTACCTGGGTACCCAGGGGCCGACTTTCGAGACTCCGTCGGAATACAAGATGTTCCACATACTGGGGGCCGATGCGGTAGGCATGTCGACCGTACCCGAAGTAATTGTAGCCAACCATTGCGGCATCAAGGTATTCGGGGTATCGGTCATCACCGACCTGGGCGTGGAAGGCAAGATAGTGGAAGTATCGCACGAAGAAGTACAGAAGGCAGCCGACGAGGCGCAACCGCGTATGACAACCATCATGAGAGAACTTATCAATAGAGCGTAAAGAATATGCACGAAGGAAACAGAACAGAAATATCAACCCTGGGGGAATTCGGACTGATCAAACGTCTGACTGAAGATATCAAGCCCGAAAACAAGGAAACGAAATACGGAATAGGCGATGACGCAGCCGTTCTGGAATTTCCGGGACAGCAGGTACTGGTAACCACCGACCTGCTCATGGAAGGTGTACACTTCGACCTGGTATATACCCCACTCAAACATCTGGGCTACAAATCGGCAATGGTCAACCTGTCGGACATCTATGCCATGAACGGAACCCCGAAACAGATAACCGTATCGCTGGCCGTATCCAAACGTTTCTGCATAGAAGACCTGGAAGACTTTTATGACGGAGTGAAACTGGCCTGCCAGCGTCACCATGTAGACATTGTAGGCGGTGACACCACTTCATCGGTAACAGGGCTGGCCATTTCCATCACCTGCATCGGCGTAGCCGACAAAGACAAAGTGGTTTACCGTAACGGGGCCAAGGAAACCGACATCATCTGCGTGAGCGGCGACCTTGGAGCAGCTTATATGGGCCTCCAGCTGATGGAACGGGAAAAGGCCGTATTCCAGGGAGAAAAAGACGTACAGCCCGACTTTGCCGGTAAGGAATACCTGCTGGAACGCTTCCTGAAACCGGAAGCCCGCCGCGACATCATCGAGGAACTGGCCGAAGCCGGCATCAAACCTACCGCCATGATGGACATCTCCGACGGACTTTCATCGGAACTGATGCACATCTGTTCACAAAGCAACACCGGATGCCGCGTTTACGAAGAACGCATCCCTATCGACTATCAGACAGCTGTCATGGCCGAAGAGTTCAACATGAACCTCAGTACCTGCGCCTTGAATGGAGGTGAAGACTACGAACTGCTCTTCACTGTTCCCCTCACCGACCACGACAAGGTATCGGAGTTGAAGGATATAAAGGTGATAGGCTACATTACCAAACCCGAACTGGGCTGTGCCCTGGTAACCCGCGACGGCAATGAACTGGAGCTGAAAGCCCAAGGCTGGAATCCGCTGAAACAAGACTGAGACCTGATTTCTTCATAGAAATTCCTCACAGAATAAACGCTGTCCAGAACCACTGAAAGGAGGTTTTGAACAGCGTTCATTATTTTGTTGATAACTTTTTATCATAAAATCAGGGAAAAAGTTTGGCAGTTCGAATATTTTGTCTACCTTTGCATCCGCAAACGAGAAACAACGTATGCAAAGACATAGCAGAATGGTGCCATAGCTCAGATGGTAGAGCAAAGGACTGA
>ULQU01042006.1_pt1 | contig 37953 bp, 36 predicted proteins | sample 1954841 | NCBI WGS metagenome assembly ULQU01 (sample SAMEA4835664, study PRJEB28245) | human gut metagenome | biome: gut microbiome; material: fecal sample | place: Denmark | collected 2008
AAGTGTTGTGCTCTACCTGCTGAGCTAGCGAATCAATCCTTAGTGCATCATTTCCTGATTGCGAGTGCAAAGGTAGATGTTTTTGTTATAACTGGCAAACTTTTTGGCGAAAATTTTAGAAATATTTTCTTCTTTATTTTATAAAATTCTGATTACAAGTGGTTTATTGGTCTGAATAATAATTGATAAAATTATATGGAAATAGATGAATTTGAAAATATTATAGCTTTTTTTGTTTTTCTTCCTGTAATGTTTTCAGGTAACAGCTTCTGCAGAGTGGTTCATATTCTGTTTTTTCACCTAGCAAGACCCGTTTTTCGCTTGGTACCGTACGATGGGAGATATATGCCAGTTCACCGCATTTGACACAGATGGCATGTACTTTGGTTACTTCGTCGGCGATGGCACATAATGCGGGAATAGGACCGAACGGTATTCCTTTAAAATCCATATCCAATCCAGCTATGATTACCCTGACTCCCCGGTTGGCCAGTTCATTGCATACATTAATTACTCCATCATCGAAAAATTGAGCCTCATCAATACCTACTACGTCTATTTCGGAGCTGAACAGCAGGATGCTGGCCGATGAGTCGACCGGTGTGGACTTGATCGAATTATTGTCGTGTGATACTACTTCTTCTTCCGAATAGCGAACATCGATGGCAGGTTTGAATATCTCCACACGTTGTCTTGCAAACTTGGCACGTTTCAGGCGTCGGATCAGTTCTTCTGTCTTGCCTGAGAACATAGAGCCGCAGATGACTTCGATCCGGCCTCTGCAACGGGTCTCTTGATTATGATCTTCTGAAAAAACAACCATAGCTATTGTGTTATATTTTGAATAATCGGTTGCAAATGTACCGATTTGTAGGTATATAATGGATGAATCCAATCCGAATTTTCATGAAAACATGACAGGAAATATACAACATCTGTTAAATGTTGGTGGAATTTAACTTATCGAATCAAAATCTTTCTACCTTTGCTCATAGTATCATTAAAAGTCTCTATGGGAAAATTATATGTGGTTCCTACTCCAGTAGGTAATCTGGAGGATATGACCTTTCGTGCCATTCGGATTCTGAAAGAAGCCGATTTGATTTTGGCGGAAGATACACGTACGTCGGGGATTCTTTTGAAGCATTTTGAAATAAAAAATGCAATGCAGTCGCATCATAAGTTCAATGAACATAAGACTGTCGAAGGAATTATAGACCGGTTGAAAGCAGGAGAAACAATTGCTTTGATCTCGGATGCCGGAACTCCAGGCATATCTGATCCCGGTTTCCTGGTAGTTCGTGAGTGTGTCAGAAATGGGATTGAGGTCCAGTGTCTGCCGGGTGCTACGGCTTTTGTTCCGGCTTTGGTTGCTTCCGGATTGCCTAATGACCGTTTTTGTTTCGAAGGTTTTTTGCCTCAGAAAAAAGGACGTATGACCCGTTTGAATGTTTTGGCTGAGGAGGAACGTACCATGATTTTCTATGAGTCTCCCTATCGTCTGGTCAAAACGTTGACACAATTCATTGAAGTATTTGGAGCCGAACGTCAGGTTTCTGTCTGTCGTGAGATATCCAAAATCCATGAAGAAAGTGTCAGAGGTACATTACAGGAAGTGGTTGCTCATTTTAATGCGATTGAACCACGTGGAGAGATTGTTATTATTTTAGCTGGGAAAGAAAACTAAATTATAAATTCTAAACTGAAAAGGACTATGAAGAAAGTTGTATTGTTTGCATTATGTGTCCCTGCATTTCTAGCTTCTTGTAACCAAGGGGCTAAAAGTAATGACAGTCTGCAGGCGCAGAATGATTCATTGATGCTTGAATTGTCAAACCGTGATGCGGAGCTGGATGAGATTATGGGCTCTTTCAATGAGATTCAGGAAGGGTTTCGGGAAATCAATGAGGCTGAAAACCGTGTGGACCTGAGTGAGGGGACTATCGAAAGCCAGTCTAGTGCAGATAAGATTAAAGAAGACATCCGTTTTATCAGTCAGAAACTGCAGTCCAACCGTGAAGAAATTGCCCGTCTGGAAAAACAGTTGAAAAACAGTAATTACCAGTCGGCACAATTGAGAAAGGCTATTAAGAACCTGACAGCCGAACTTGAAGCAAAACAGAAGCAGATAGAGACATTGCAGGCAGAACTGGCATCGAAGAATATCCGTATAGCTGAGTTGGATGAGGCTGTTGCCGACTTGAACAAGAACGTTGATGAGCTGACTGCAGAAAATGAAGCCAAGACTCAGACTGTGGCTGTTCAGGACAAGGCTTTGAACACAGCATGGTATGTGTTCGGTACAAAGTCGGAATTGAAAGACCAAAAGATATTGAAGAGCGGTGAAGTCTTGAAGAACAATGAATTCAATAAAGATTATTTCACTGAGATAGATATCCGTAAGGATAAGGAAATCAAACTCTATTCCAAGCGTGCAGAGTTGTTGACCACTCATCCTACCGGTTCTTATGAGCTGGTTAAGGATGACAAGGGGCAGCTGACGTTGAAGATTACAAATCCGAACCAATTCTGGAGTGTATCACGTTATCTGGTTATACAGGTACGATAAACAAGTTGGGTTTCCGGATAGGAAATAGAACGGGGAAAATGGGATTTCTGTTTTCCCCGTTTTTTTATCCGGTTGATAAAAACTGTTGAAACTGCAATAAATAGTGTTGCATTAGTTGTTTATGGCTTATTTTTTGTATATTTTCATACGGTAAACTGAAAAACGGAGGATTTATGAAAATAATTCGATGGATATGCCTGCTTTTGGTCTTTGTGTTGGGATATCAGGATTTACTGGCTCAGAAAAAGACAAAGGAGGAAAAGAAGCAGGAGATGAAAGAATTTGTAGAACGTTCGGTCAAAGCACATACCTTTAAAATAGATGCGTCGATAGCATATCCGATGCGAGGACGCAGTATCCCGCTGACCGGCAGTTATTCGCTTGAATTGAAAAATGACTCGGCCGATGTCTATCTTCCCTATTATGGCCGTGCTTATAATATACCTTATGGTGGTGGAAAAGGACTGGTATTCAAGGCTCCGGTAAAGGATGTTATTACAGATTTCGATAAAGGGAAATATACCGTTACTTTTTCGACATCCAATGATGAGGACACTTTTGATTTTGTAGTCAAGATATATGATGGCGGTAGTGCCAATATTTCGGTTACAATGAGAAACCGGACTGCAATCAGTTATTCGGGTTCGTTGGATGCAACCGGCTTGCAATGAAAATACTCTATCTTTGTATTGTATTAATTTTAGAACGGATGGAAAATAATCAATGTTATATAGACCGGTTGGAGAAAAAAGGTGTTAAGCCTACCGCTGTGCGTATCCTTGTATTGAAAGCCATGGTGGAAGAGAATAGAGCTATGTCATTACTCGAGTTGGAAATGAAGTTGGAGACTGTTGACAAGTCGACCATTTTCCGTACTTTGAGCGTTTTTCTTGCCCATCATGTAGTCCATGATATTGAAGATGGAAGCGGCTCTGTAAAATATGAAGTGTGTTGTGGTGAGGATTCATGCAGTATAGACGACATGCATATTCATTTTTATTGTGAAGTCTGTCATCGTACCTATTGTTTCCATTCATTGCATATCCCGGTTGTGAAGTTACCGGAAGGTTTCGATATGCATGGAATCAATTATATGATTAAAGGAGTCTGCCGGATGTGTTCCGGTAAAAAGGTGTAATTCACAACGGCAGATCTGCTTTCTTTCCGTTTGATGATTGCATATTTCCCATTGGAATACCTGGTCATTATATTGTAACGTCCGGTCTATCTCCTGGGCAAGTGGCTTGGAATCATCTTCACCGGTCAGTACTTTGTATATTTGTGCTGCAATGATTTTTGCCCCATCTTTGTTGGGATGTACTCCGTCCTGATATTTTTGCGGGTAATAGGGAAGCATGGCTGCGTAAAGATCAATGACTGGCAGATGTTCTTCGGCTGCAACTTCCTTGATGTAGGGGATTATCTTGTGATAGATAATACTGTCGTTGATACCCCACTCTTTGTTATTCCCTGGAATGGGTAGACAAAGATAAATTCGGGGGTGAGAAGAAAGAGATTGGAATTTGTGTATCAATGTCTTCAAGTCATTCTTGAATTCTGCGTGGTGGATCCAATTCTGGGGTTTCGAGTCGTTAGTCCCTAGTTTGATAGTTACTATATCCGGTAGAAAAGCCTGTGCTTCTTCGAATTTCTGTTCTTTCATGTATGGACGGTTACCTTTCAGCATCAGGGTCCGGGCGCTGAGTCCGAAGTTCCGAACATCATATTTCTCGCCCAACAGGTCCTGCAGGATGCTGGGATAACTTTCTGATTTCGGATCTGCAAGTCCGTATCCTTCTGTAATGCTATTTCCGACGCATGCAATTCTGACTTTTTGAGTTGTCTGGGAAAATGCAAGAGACGGAAATAGCAATAGTAAGGCTATCCAGCATATGTTTCTGACTAAATTGATATTCTGATGAATTTTAAGAGAGTAAACTGTAACAAGTGTGTTAGGCATAATATTATGGATTTTAATCGCAAATATAATATTTATCTGCTACAGAATAAGACACTTAAAATTTTATTTTTCAAAATTTGATGCTGGACTTTCGGTTCATTTCAATCCAATACTATCAGTTCATATTTCTGGCTTCCCATGCCAAGTGATTCAGCATGGTCGAGAGTGTGCATGCCGTGGCGTGAATCAATCCGTTCTATCAGATGGATTTTACCGTGATCATCGGATGAACGTACCAGGTCTGTGCAGGCACGGTCGAGGGCTACAGGGTCGAGTGAGGCCAGAATACCTATATCTCCCATTTGTGGATCGGCCGGTGAAGAGTCGCAGTCACAGTCTACAGAAAGATTGTTGGCTACACTGATATAAATGATATTTTCTCCACAATGGTCGGCAACAGCTTTGGCTGCTTCGGCCATTGATTCCAGAAAATCATCCTGAGCTGGACTACCCCAACTTGTTGTACTGGTTCCTGCAGAATGGATGAGCCGTTTGCCATTGGATGAAGCTATTCCGATAGACATGTTTTTGATTGCACCTCCGAATCCTCCCATGGCATGTCCCTTAAAGTGAGAAAGGACGATGGTAAAATCATAGTTCAGGAAATTCTTCCCTACTATGTCTCGGGTGAGATGTTTCCCTCCTTTTACAGGAAGTTCCGTTTCGCCTTCCGCATCCATGATGTCAACGGGAGCGATAGCCGTAAATCCATGGTCGGCTGCAGCTTTCAAGTGGTTTTCCGTATCCGAACGTCCTCCTCCGTAGGCGGTATTACATTCTACTATGGTACCGTTTACTTTCTGTACCAGCCCTTTGATGAGTTGGGGGTTCAGGAAATTGTGTCCTCCCGGTTCTCCTGTCGAGAGTTTTACTGCCACTTTCCCTTTAGCTTCCCTTCCCAATACTTCATAGATCTTGACCAGATTCTCCGGCGAGATTTCTTTGTACAGATAGACTTTGGGTTTTTCTGCATCTGTAGATAAAGACCCGTTTTGTGAAGTTTCCTGGTTGCTTTGTGCATTGGCGCAACCGAATGTAGCGAACAACATTGTCCACATGATTGTCATGATACTTTTTTTCATATGAGTGGGGTATTGATGTGTTCTCTAGAAATTGACATTGATTCCTGCCATGACTGTAGCGCGCGGCATGGGGTAACCGGCATTGATTTCGTATTTCTGTGCCAATAGATTTTCTCCACGTGCCCAAATGTCGAGCCAACGGGATATACGGAACGAGGCACGTATGTTCCATAATACAAAGTCTTCTGTCATTACAGGTTCTGTCTGTGTATAAAGTCCGGAAATATATTGTATTCCGGTAGACAGATTCCAGCGTGCGTACGAAAAATTAGCGCCGGCATAGAGTTTATGTTCTGGAGCGGCGACAACAGGTTCTTTCATGTGGAGGTAGCTGTAGTTTCCGTCTATTGACCAGTGGCGGTCAATGCGGTAGGCAGCCGATATTTCAACGCCGGAATTTTCTATCTCCCCTGAATTCTGGTTGAGCATACCGCTTCCGTTCGGGTTGGGAAGTGTCAGTATCAGATTTTTACCGTCAATATAGAACAGATTCACTCCATAATTCAGCCGGCCTTCCAGCAGCCGTTGTGAAAAGGCAAGTTCATAGTTCCACATCGATTCAGGCTGCAGATCGGGATTTTGTGGCGGGAACATGTACATTTCCCTGAGGATGGGATAGCGGAATCCTTTGGAGGCTGAAGCTTTCAATTCTATGTCATGCGGCAGATGAAAGGCTACTCCTGCCTGCGGTACCCATTCTGTGCCCACCCGTGAGTGATGGTCAATCCGGATTCCGGCATTGAAGGTAAGCCATGTATTTATGTCTTGTCTCAAATCGATGTAGCCGGCCATTTCATCTTCATGTTTGTCTACCAGGCCGGATATGGTGCCCATGTTTTCGCCGCTTACATATTCATTCCAGGCCCGGCCACCATAACGGAACCAGTCAAGTCCCAGTGTGATACGGTTGCCTTTGAAAAATTGTGTACTTTGATATAATGAAATTCCCATCATGTTGTCGTTTGAGAGGAACCGGTCATCTTGAGGTCCTTCTCCTTCTGATGGAGTATAGCCGTCATTTATCCAATGGTCTCCCCAGTTGTAGAAGAAACTGAGAGCTCCGGACGTCTTTTCATACTTATTTTCTATGGCAAATGAAGTCATTCCCCGGGTGATACGTTGGTCTCCGTCGAGTAATGGGGCGTTTACCGGACCCGGATAGGACGCATTGAAATGGGTTATGTTCACATCGCCACGCAGGTTCCACGTGTCTGTTATTTCATAGCCTAATTTTGCATAACCTCCGTATTGTTCGAATTCCATATCTGCCCGGTGTCCGTCAGTCCGGTTATAGGAGCCTGAGATGACACTTGAAAAACGTCCTTTGCGGATGCGGTTTGTCAGTTCGGTCTCTAATGTGTTATAGGAACCGTAACCGGCATGGAAATTGGTGTTTACACCATCTTCCTGCATCTTGCGGGTAACAATATTCACAACTCCTCCCATGGCGTTTGATCCATAGAGAACAGATGCGGGGCCTCTTAGCACTTCTACCCGTTCGGCCAGGAATGACTGGTATGCATCGGATATCGGATGTCCGAATATACCGGCATATTGCGGATGTCCGTCAATCATAACCATCAGTCTGCCAGAACCACCGCTCAACCCACGGAGGGAAATACTACCGGCTGCACCGTTTGATACACCATATCCCATAATTCCTCTCGAGGTGACAAACAGCCCGGGTATCTGTTCGGTAAGTACAGGTAATAGAGAAGGCTGAAGGGAGTTTTCTATTTGAGAACGGCCTATAATTGAAACGGTCTGTGAAAGATGCCGTACATCTGTTTCTTGCCGTGTCCCGGTAACTACCACTTCGTCCATTCTGTAGGTCTTGTCTGTAGTCAGTGTATCATGTAGCAGTTCCTGCCCCATTCCCATATAGCTGTTTAGGCAACATATGAGAACAGGAAGATATATCTTTTTCATTTGGATTAATTATGTGTTTTTGAATTATTGAAATACTTTCTCATGACAAAAATACATAATCTCTTTATTTTATGATATACCAGAAATACAGATTCTCTTCCCCAAATTATGGATATCTGTTGATCTTTAAGTCTTTTATGTGTTAGAAAATATGTTTCTATCGGAAAGGAAACAGACTTTATCTGTCAAATATATTTATTCATTCGTAAATTCCGTTCTGATAATCCGACAGGTATTGCGAGCATGTCTTGCCAGTCTGCTGTTTGAAGAAGCGCATCAGATGACTGGGGTCGGAAAAGTGGAATTCATCTGCCAACTGGCTTACGTTGCGGCCGGAGAATAGCAACTCATTTTTCAGTTCCTCCAACAAGCGTTGTTTGAGTAGATGGGAGGCAGATACGCCGAACTGCGCTATTACGGAATTGTTTAGCGTGATGCGGCTTACGTGGAGCATATCGGCATACTCCTGGACACGTTGTAACTTGTGGATATGTTTTTCTAGCAAGTCTTTGAACTGAAATGCATAATTGTTTTTCGGTATCTCGACAGGCAGACGATAGGCTTTGGCATATGCCCGGTTGATAATCACTAACAGATAATAAAGAACAGATACAATAAGGTTATAGGTATCCACCACCGGATGTAGCAGTTCTTGTTTTATCTTTCCTAAAAGGTGCATATATTCCGCCAGTTCTTCTGGAGCAGCAAACAGATATGGAGGCGTGTCGGTCTGGTAATAATACAGCAGGCGGTACACGAAAAACTTGTCGGCAATGAACGTGCGCATAAAGTCTTCGCGGAAGATAAGAAAGGTGTAGTCCAACCCTGCTTCGTTTACGTGCCATTCCTGTTGCTGATGAGGCGACAAAAGCAGCACCATATTATCCCGTAACCCTACTTTGCGGAAGTTCAGCAGTACATATCCGTTGGCACGACGAAAGAAATAAAAACTGAAAAAATCCGTTTTGAACGTTCTATACTCGGTCAAGACACCGCAAATATCCTTGCTCTCGCCTGTGTTGATGTAGAAATCCACGCCGCACTGCGTTTTGCTGAATGGAACGTTGACCAGCCTTTCAGGATTGACTATCGCTTTCATTTCTCTTGTTTTTGCTTTTTGCAAAAATACACATTCTTTTATCAAAATGGCATATCTTTACTTTGTTTTGGTATAAGACCTTCTTGTTATTATCCCGACTTTTGTAACTGTAATAATAACTTTAATCATATTCTTAAGATGAAGAAAATTTTCTTTTTATTTCTTGCAAGTTTAATGACTGTTACGATGGTGAATGCACAAAATACCGTGCGCCTGATTCGTAATGCGACGCTTAAAATACAATATGGTGGTAAAATAATTCTTTTAGATCCTCTATTGGGTGAAAAAGGAAGTTCGGTATCTGCGTTGAAAGTAAATAAAAATCCGCGCGTCCACCTTTCCATGCCTGTAATGGAAATACTCGAGAATCTGGATTGTGTGTTACTGACTCATGTACACATTGATCATTATGACGATGCGGCAAAGAAGCTGATCTCTAAATCAATGCCTTGGTATGTGCAACCGGCCGATTATGATTCGGTAGCGGTAAAAGATAAATTTATACATACAACAGCCATAGTGGATAGCATACAAACAGGTGATCTGACAATTGTACGTATTACAGGCTCTCATGGAAGAGGGAAATTAGCGGAAATGATGGGGGCTTCTTCAGGTTATGTACTCAAAGCCAAAGGGCAACCTACACTTTACATCATGGGAGATTGTGTATGGAACGAAGCAACCCAAAAGGCCGTGAAACAACATAGCCCTGCATACATCGTAGTAAATAGTGGTGGGGCCATCTTACCTCCATTTTCCAAGACCGATGGCCCTATTATCCCCGATGAGGAGGAAGTGATGGCGATGCTCGACGTACTTCCCTCACACATCAAACTGATATCCGTGCACATGGATGCCATTGACCATTGCCAGACAACGCGCAAAATTCTGCGTAACGAAGCCCGCCATCAGGGGGTGGATATGAGCCGACTGATTATACCGGAGGATGGAGAAAGGATTACATTATGAGTGTCTGCATCAAATCCCTGATAAAGAATATGAACATAGTGGTAGGCTGCTCCATCGGGTGTAGCTACTGCTATGCCCGTAACAACTGCCGTCGCTTCCATATCATAGACGATTTTTCCGTACCGGAATATATGGGACGTAAGCTGCACATCATCGACACGATCAAACCTCACGTATGGCTGATGACCGGAATGAGCGACTTCTCTGACTGGAAGCCTGAATGGAATGCGGAAATTTTCAGGCGAATAAAAAATAATCCGCAACACGCTTATATCTTTCTTACGAAACGTCCGGATAAAGTTTGCTTTTCTACAGATGATGAAAATGTCTGGATGGGTGTGACCGTTACGCGCGGTTCCGAAAAAAAGAGACTGGACGATTTGAGAAGAAATATCAAAGCCAAACACTACCATGTCACTTTTGAGCCTATATTCGATGAAATCGGTGAGATAGACCTCGAGGGTATCGACTGGATTGTCATTGGTACGGAAACAGGACATCGGAAAGGCAAGGTGGATGCCCGTCCCGAATGGGTACTTCATATTACCGAACAAGCTAAAACACAGGGAATCCCTGTGTTTATGAAAGAAGATTTGCTGCCTATAATGGGCGAAGGAAAGATAATTCAAGAACTGCCTGCACAATTTATTGAACGCATACGATGAATATTGAAACAATTAAGAAAATAGATGTACAGAGCATTATGACAAAATCTACGTTGCCGGTTGGCGGATATTCGGTCAATCCTTACGTAGGCTGTCCTCATGCTTGCAAGTATTGCTACGCATCATTTATGAAACGTTTCACAGGGCATCCAGAGCCGTGGGGTGCGTTTCTGGACGTGAAGATCTGGAAACCGATAACGAATCCGCATAAATATGACGGTGGACGTATTGTGATAGGTTCCGTGACGGACGGTTACAATCCGTATGAAGAACAATTTCGCCGTACCCGTAAGTTACTTGAAGAATTGTGTGGAAGCAATGCCGAAATTATGATATGCACGAAGTCCGACCTCGTGTTGCGCGACTTGGACCTGTTGAAGCAGTTCCCTAAAGTCACGGTTTCGTGGTCGGTCAATACACTGGATGAGGATTTTCGTAAGGATATGGACAACGCCGTGAGTATAGAACGTCGCTTGAAAGCGATGCGTCAAGTTTATGAGTCAGGTATCCGTACTGTATGTTTTGTGTCGCCTATTTTTCCGGGATTAACTGATGTGAAGGCGATTATCGAAGAAGTAAAGGGATATGCCGATTTAATCTGGCTTGAAAATCTGAATCTGCGCGGACAATTCAAAGGAGGGATAATGACGTATATCCGTGAGAAACATCCTGAACTTTTTCCGTTGTACGAGGAAATATACAACAAGAAAAGGCTTGATTATTGGCAGGCATTGGAGCAGGACATATCCCGGTATGCACAAACGAAAGGTTTTCCCTATCGAGTGAACGATTTGCCTTACGGACGCTCTGAGAAAGGGAAACTGGTGATTGTCAACTATTTCTATCACGAGAAAATCAGGCTGGGCCGATAAGATTAGAAAATCAAATACGGTGTTGCAGGGCATTCATTCGTTCCTGGCAACACCGTATTTCCGTTCGAATACTTCCGTATTCTGGTTGCCCCATTCAATCATGGAGTCGATAATCGGAATCAGGCTGCGCCCCAAATCAGTCAAGGCATATTCTGTCCGCAAAGGTACCTCATGGTACGTGGTTTTGGAAACGAGTCCGTCTTCTACTAGCTCCTTCAACTGGATGTCGAGTACTCGGGGAGTCGCTTCCGGAAAGAGTTTGTGCAGTTCGCTGGGCCGCAATGATTTATGCCTCAGTTCATCCAGCATACACGATTTCCATTTAGAGTCTATCAAACTCATGGTCAGTCGGAGCGGGCACTCCAAGTCTACGGGTATTTTTCTTTCGTACATAGTTTATAAGGAGTAAATAACTACATTATTGCAAAGATAATGATAACTTCCGGAATATATGTATACCGAATAATTTTTCGGTGAGTGAATAAATTTTCGGTACTTGTGTGAGTGACTTCCATCATATACATTTGCAGCATTATAAATTCTTAAATTATGGACTATGAGAGCGAGTATAGAAGAGTATAAAGCTGTGGAAGAGGCAGCCTTGAAATTTGTGAAGAGTGTGGCCGAAGGTAATAGCCGCTATGCCAAAGAATTGTTTATTGACGAAGCTGTCCTGTTCGGTTATCTGGACGGAAAGCTGGAGCATGGAAGCATCGAACAGTTCTATAGAAATGTAGATACGGTCAGTGCGGGTAAGGAGTTTAAGGCCCGTATTGATATTGTAGACATTGAAGAGACCCTTGCCGTAGTGCGCGTGCTGGAAGAAAAATGGGGAGGACGCATTGATTTTACCGATTATCTCCTGCTGATGAAGATGGACGGGGAGTGGAAATGCGTAGCTAAGGCTTATAATCAGAATTCAGACACTATTCAAAAATAAGGAGGATACCCAATGAAAATTACAGTGATTACTGGAAGCCCACGGAAAAAGGGAAACAGTTTTGCCATGACCGAAGCGTTTGTAAAAGCCGCCGAACAGCGCGGGCATACTATCCAGCGTTTTGATGCTGCTTTTTTGAAAATTGGTGGCTGTCATGCTTGTATGACGTGTTACAAGACAGGAAAAGCCTGCTCTTTCGACGATGACTTTAATCTTATCGCCCCCGCCATATTGGAATCGGATGCGGTGGTTTTTTCCATGCCAGTATATTGGTATTCCATTCCTGCACAGATCAAAGGTGTCATTGACCGTTTGTTCTCGCTTGTAGTGGGTGGAAAGGACATTGCCGGAAAGAAATGTGCCTTGATTACTTGTTGTGAGGAGGAAGATCCTACCGTAATGGATGGTGTTCGTATTCCTTTGGAACGTTCGGCCGCTCTGCTGAAATGGGACATGGTAGGAGAGGTGTTGATACCTGGTGTATTGAACGAAGGAGAGATTGAGAAAACTGACGGTTGCCGACAGGCTGCCGCATTGGGCGAAAAATTCTGATCTGTTTTCGGCTTATATCCGTTGCAGGATACGGGTTCTATCTTTAATGAAGAAATGAAGCCTCTACCTGCAACGGATATTTTTTTACCCAGTTTCATGATACAAAGGCTTCCGTGTGGAGGATTATATATTTTTATCAGAATTATATACTTTTATCGGCCGATTCATTCTGTCGGTCTTGAAGGATATCATTCATTTGTTCCTTTGCCCACTGTATCAGAGAATTTAAATGTGGAAGCAAGGATTTCCCACGGGAGGTCAGGGAATATTCTACCTTTGGAGGAATTTGCGCATACACTTTCCGGCTGACAAGTCCGTCTTCTTCCAGTGTACGGAGTGTGACTGTCAGCATTTTCTGGGAGATGTCTGGAATCATGCGGTGAAGTTCGCCGAAACGCATCACCGGAAATTGTTCTAAAGTAAAAATAATCAGGATGGACCATTTGTCGCAGATACGGGCCAGAACATTCCGGATCGGACAGTTTTTTATGTAAAAATCTTCACTCAGTTTGTTTTTATCCATAGGGTTGCTTTATACGGTTACTTTACAAAAGTAAATATAAATCGGATGTGATGCAAACTTCCTGTTTCCTAAAAATCATATGAAACAATAATGTGATTGTATTATTTCAATATATTCTTTTTATATTCAGTGGGTGACATTCCGGTATGCTTCCGGAAGCTCCTATTGAAGTGGGAAAGAGATTCGAAACCACATTCCAGGCATAGTTGTGATATGTTGATGTCTTCTGCGGCTAACAGTTTGCAGGCATATCCGATGCGCATATCGAGTATGTATTCTTTCAGAGTCTTGTCTGTATTGGCTTTGAAATAGCGGCAGAAGGCGGCCGGGTTCATTGCGGCAAATGATGCTATTTCATTCAGAGTGATAGTCCTGGTATAGTTTTTATGCAGGTATGCAATGATTTTTTCAATCTTTTTATCTTTAAACGTTTCCGATGTCGGGGCGTAATTGGGGGATGCCGCCATTTTCCTTTCGTTGCATCCGGTCAATGCTTCCAGCAGGGAAAGTATCAGAATGATTTGGGATATTCCCTGGCTGTCAGGAATCTGTCTGATGGTCTGTTGGATAGATGGGTATTTCTTCAAAGAAAAACAGATGCCACGCTGGCTTTCTTCCAGCATATGTTGGATGGGAAGGAACTGGATGTAATGTGAGAAGGAATATTGCATAAAATCTTTTTCAAGCTGGATAATCACTCCTTTTACCCGAAGTGAAGGATCTGTTTCGTAAGCTGCTGCACTTTGCATGCAATGGGGTAGGTTGGGACCGGCTAGAATCAGTGTTGCATCGAAATAAGGGATTACGCTATCGCCTATCAGGCATTGTCCGGATCCTTTTTCAATATAAACCAGTTCGTACTGGCTATGGAAGTGCCAAGGGTATGTGAATGCATGATAGTCGTAACTTCGGGCCTTGATGGGATTGGTGCTGGTTACCGGAAGTTGCTCATTGAGGATTTTTTTCATATTTTGTAATTCACTTTTGATTTTCGCAAAAATACGCAATATTTCTGCAAAAATACGCATATAACTAGATTGGTTTCTATATTATTTTTGCCACAGAAACCTAATAAACAAAATAATATATGAATGACATGTTTGATATATCCGGGAAGGTAGCGTTGGTTACTGGCGGATCTGGTGTTTTAGGCAGTAATATTGCAGAAGGGTTCCTCCGTGCGGGAGCAAAAGTGATTATTATAGGTGCTCATCAGGAGCGTGTAGACAAGGCTTTGGAGCGTCTGAAGACGATAAGTGATTCTGTATGGGGAGTAGCTTGTAATGTTCTTGATATGGAAAGTCTCCAGGCCGTAAAGGACAAGATATTGGCCCAATGGGGTAGAATTGATATTCTGGTCAATGCTGCGGGAGGTAACATTCCGGGAGGAACATTGACTGTCGACCAGAATATTTTTGACATGAAGGTAGCCGATTTGAACAAGGTGGTTGATTTGAATCTGTATGGTTCGGTTTATCCGTGTCTGGTGTTTGGTGAAATCATGGCCAAGCAGCAGTCGGGCAGTATCGTAAATGTTTCTTCCATGGCTGCATACGAGTCGATTACCCGTGTTCCGGGTTATTCTATGGCGAAGAGTGCTGTTGAGAACTTTACCCGCTGGCTGGCTCAGGAAATGGCTATCAAATTCAGTGAGAAGATCCGCGTAAATGCTATTGCTCCGGGATTCTTTATAGGTAACCAGAACCGGGCTATTCTGATTAATCCGGACGGTTCGCTGACTGACCGCAGCAAGAAGGTCATAGCAAAGACTCCGATGAAACGTTTCGGAGATATTTCTGAATTGAACGGAGCTGTACAGTTCTTGTGTAGTGATGCTGCCAGTTTCATTACAGGTGCTGTCCTTCCGGTCGACGGTGGTTTCAGTGCATTCAGTGGTGTATAAAAGAAAGGAGATTTTTGCGTTATGATGGAAAAAACTTGGAGATGGTTTGGAAAGAAAGATAAGATTACGCTTTCTATGCTGCGGCAGATTGGAGTGGAAGGGATTGTTACCGCTTTACACGATGTTCCGAACGGAGAAATCTGGACAGAAGAAGCCATCAATGATTTGAAGTCTTATATTGAATCATATGGTCTGAGATGGTCGGTAGTGGAAAGTCTGCCGGTCTGTGAAGCGATTAAATATGCCGGACCGGAACGCGACCATCTGATTGAGAACTATAAAATCAGTCTTGCCAATTTAGGAAAATGCGGCGTGAAGACTGTTTGTTATAATTTTATGCCAGTCATAGACTGGGTCCGTACCGATTTACAGCATCCTTGGCCCGACGGAACCTGCTCGCTTTACTATGACCGTGTTCGTTTTGCCTATTTCGATACGATGATTCTGAAACGTGAAGGTGCTGAAAAGGACTATACTGAAGAGGAATTGCGTAAGGTGGCCGAACTGGACAAAGTCATAACAGAGGCTGAGAAGGATGAACTGATTGATGCTATCATTGTCAAGACTCAGGGATTTGTCAATGGAAATATTCGTGAAGGCGACAAGAATCCGGTTGCAATATTCAAACGTCTGCTGGGATTATATAAAGGCATCGATCGTGATGCTTTACGTGAGAATATGCGGTATTTTCTAGCTGCCATTATGCCTGTGTGTGAAGAATATGGTGTAAATATGTGTGTACATCCGGATGACCCTCCGTTCCAGATTCTGGGTCTTCCACGTATTGTAACCAATGAAGAAGATATTGCCTGGTTCCTGAATGCGGTTGATAATCCACATAACGGACTTACTTTCTGTGCCGGTTCCTTGAGTGCTGGCGAACATAATGATACACGTGAACTGGCGAAGAAATTTGCCCGCCGTACTCACTTTGTCCATTTACGTAGTACTGCCGCTATGCCGGGAGGTAATTTCATTGAAAGTTCCCATTTGGAAGGAAGAGGACATCTTATAGACCTGATCCGTATTTTCGAACAGGAAAAGCCAGGATTACCTATGAGAGTAGACCATGGTCGTCTGATGTTGGGCGATGAAGATAAGGGATACAATGCCGGGTATTCATTCCACGGACGTATGCTTGCCTTGGCTCAGGTAGAAGGCATGATGGCTGTAGTTGAAGATGAAATGAAGCGGGGAATCAAGTGCTGATTCTTCCTGTAGGATATGAAAAATGACGGACTGTCTGTTTCGTGCGATGAAACAAGATATGTCCGTCATTTTTGTCTATATAGTTTGTCACATTTACAGGTCTAATGGGATACCGCGGTAGAAATCCAATATCTTGGTCCGGAAAATATAATCGTATTTGGCTTGTAAACGGTCGGAAACGGCTTTCAACCAAATGGTGCGTGCTTCGTTGTATTCTGTACCGTTGGCTTTCCCATATGCATACTTCTCTTTCATCAGGTCGAACGATGCTTTGGCGGCTTCATCGGCTACACGGCTGCTACGGTATTGTGTTTCGGAACTCAACGCATTATAATAAGCCTGTTGGATTTCTTTGTAGAGTGTCTTTTTACTTTCTTCCAATTGCCAGTTCAGTGTAGTTTGTTGGATCCGTGCACTACGGACACGGTTGCGTGTCGAAAAACGGTTGAATATGGGAATACTCAGTGACAATCCTACATACTGGCTGAAATTGTCCTTAAGCTGCGATCCGAAATTTCCGTTTTCTCTGCCTGATACATTATAATAGTTCGTACTGATTCCTGCTCCCAGATTCAATTGTGGATAGTATCCGCTTTGGGCTATGCGGATACTTTTTTGGGCACCTTCCAGACGATATTGTGCGGCTTTGATGGATGGTTTGGTCAGAACAGCTTCAGCATAGATGTCAGTGGGTGATATCAGCAGGCTGTTGTTGGATATGGAGTCTATCTGGGGTGATACAATGCTGAAGTTATCTGGGGAAGACAGTTCCAGTAACTGGCTCAGATCCAATAAAGACAACGTATAGTTATTGTCGGCCTGTACAGCCGAAAGTTCGTCTTGGGCTACACGGGATTTGGCTTCGTAAAGTTCGGCCTCCGAAGCCTTTCCGTTGTTGAAGAATGCCTGTTTCTGTGCCAGCATTTCTTTACTCAGATCTACTTGGCTGTGGGCAACTTTGGCCAGTTCTTCGTTAAACAGTATTTGCAGGTAGGCCGAAGCGATCTGCAGACTGATGTCTTCTTTCGCTTTGTTCAGGTCTTCAATCGCTGCTTTCAGATTCAGTTTTGAGAGTGCAATGTTATTGGTTATCTGAAATCCGGTAAAAAGTGGGATACTGGTTGACAGGCTGAGTCCTGTATTTTGTGTGTTGATGCTTTGATACGTATTGTCCGACTGTAGGCTTCGCCCGAAGTTGAATGAATGTGACATACTTCCGTTCAGATCCGGGAGGCGGCTCCATTGAGCTGTGTTCAGTTCTACGGCACTTTGGTCTCTGGCAGCTTCCTGTTGTTTGATGGTCAGGTTATGCTCGATGGCATATTCGATACATTTCCTCAAATCCCATGCTTCCTGTGCTTGGGCTGAAAATATCGTCAATGCGCTTAGTGCCAATATATATTTGGTTTTCATGATTTCCTGCTCCTTTATGTTATAGATAAATTAAGTGTATGCTATTCTTCTGTTTTCAGGCCACGGACTAATTCATCGGCTTTCAGCCCTTTCTTGATTTCAATCTTGATTCCGTTGCTGATACCGGTTGTGACCTGGCGGCGTTCGAATTTCTGGACAGGAACACTGTCGGTCAGTACATAGACAAAGGTGGAATCTCCTTTGAATTCGAGTGCATTTTCAGGGATACACAGTACATTGTCGGCACGTTGCAGCTCCATTTCAGCGTTGGCACTGTAACCGGAACGGATGGTTACATCTGCAGGGACCTTGATGGCCGCTTTGATTTCAAACTGGTTGGCCCCGTTGTTTTCAACACTTTTGGGTGAAATGTATTCCAGTGTCGCATCGAATTGCATATCCTGTAGCGCTCCTAAGGTAATCTTTACCGGTATGCCTTCGTGGATACGTCCTACTTCAGTTTCATCTACATTGCCCCGGAAAATCAGGTCACTCATGTCGGCGACAGTAGCGATTGTCGTACCGTCGTTGAATGTATTACTCATGATAACCGAATTACCGACCTTGATAGGTACGTCCAGAATAAGTCCGTCAATGGTAGACCGGATCAGAGTACTGCTGAATGAAGCGCTGTTCTTGGTGATACCTTCCTTGACGATTTCCAGATTGTCTTTGGCTGCCTGCAACTCTTCGCGTGCCTGTTTGGCCGCCAGCAGAGTCTTTTCATATTCTTCGTTGCTTACCAGTTTTTTCTGGTGTAGCTGTTCCATTCGTTCCAGGTCGGTTTCAGCCTGTTTGCCATTGATTTCGGCCAGACGGACACGACTTTCTGCAGAGTTGAGTTGTCCCAATTCAGGGATAACCTTAACTTTAGCGATAACTTCCCCTTGTTTTACGGTTTGTCCGGCCTCTTTATATACTTCGGCTATGATTCCCGAAATCTGAGGTTTGATCTCTACTTCATCACGTGGCTCTATCTTGCCGGTAGCAACTGTGGTTTGTACTAATGTGTCTTTTTCAACTTTAGAAACTTCGTATGATGTTTCTTTCGGTTGAGATTTCTGGTAGAGGAAAACGAATGTTCCCACAAATACAAGGCCGATGATGACCAGCGCTGCAATTTTTACATATTTCTTCATAATTGTCTATGGTTTTTCGTTATTTATGGATTGTTCGGGGATTGGGTCTATTCATCACGGATTGCTTCTATCGGTTTGATGGCCATAGCACGATAGGCCGGTGCCAGCCCTGCCAATAGGCCCAGCAGTATGAGCAGTATGCCTGCCCCTATGGCCTGCCAAAAGCTGATTAGAAAATGTGCAGGTTCGGTAGGAGTAGAAACAACCTGTTCCATGATGTCCAGCAGGAATACGGCAAAGGAGAGTCCGGTCATTCCGGCTATAATGGTCAGTACGATACTTTCCGACAGGATTTGCATCAATATATCATTGGGCTTTGCACCGATGGCACGGCGTATGCCTATTTCTGTAGTGCGTTCCCTTACCGTTACCATCATGATGTTGCTCACACCGATAGCTCCAGCCAGTAATGTTCCCAACCCGACCATCCATCCAAGAACACGGATTCCTGAAAAGAGATTGTCTATCATGCTGAACATGGCCTCTGCATTAACTTGAATCAGTGCCTGTTCGTCCTCGGGATGGATGAAGTGGGTTTTTTTTACCACTTCTCCTATTTTCTCTTCGACTTCGCTGATAGAGTACCCTTTTTTTGCCGTATAGCACAGCAGTTGTATCTTGTTTCCGAAGTTATAGTTATTCTGCATGGTGCTGAACGGGATGGTTACTGTTGTTTCCGAGCGTCCCTGTATGGAAATATTGCCGTTTGCCATGCTGACCCCAATTATCTGGTAGTAAATACCGTTGACTTCGATATATCTGCCACAAGGATTTTCTCCACCAGGGAACAGAGTCTCGTAAATCCGTTTTCCTATGACACATACTTTCCGTTGGTCACGTATGTCCATATCATTGATGAAGCGTCCCATTACAATATCTGGTTCTTCAATTTTCCCGTATTCAGGGTAAAGTCCTTTCAGTGTCCCTGATATCTTTTTGTCCTGGTAGACGGCGTTGATTCCCCATCGAGCCAAGGTCGGTGTTACAATATCCACTTCATCTACATTTTTACGGATACGGTCCACATCCAGATTCTCCAAGTCCCAGAAACGTCCTTGTTGGAATCCCTTATAGGCTTTGCTGGTCTGGTTGCTACCCAAGAACCCGGAGTTGGTAGCGAATCCTTGGAATTGCCGGGAAAGGATGTCCTGTAGCCCCTGAGCTCCTCCCATCAAAGCTACAAGCATGAAGATTCCCCAAAAAATACCAAATGCAGTGAGCAGGCTTCGGGTTTTGTTACGCGTGATGGTAACTAATATTTCTTGCCATGTGTCTAGATCAAATCTTTTCATAACTAATCGGCTCTAAGTGCTTCTATAGGTCGGATACGCACTGCTTTGAGTGCTGGAAACAGTCCGGCCAATGTTCCTGCGATGATTAATGTCAGTGTTGCTTCTATGGCGATACTGAGATCAACTGTCGGGTCTTCGAAGAACGTCATGGAATATACTCCCATGTCCATGGTCTGTTTCCCGGCTACTATATTCATATATTCGGTTACTGCAATGCCGGCTACCATACCTATATATCCGAAAAAGGTGGTAATCAACACACTTTCCGAAATGATCAGTTGCAGGATAGATCCTGGTTTTGCTCCCAATGCTTTGCGGATTCCGAATTCATGGGTACGTTCGCGTACTGTAATGAGCATGATATTGCTGACCCCTACAATACCGCTAAGAAGAGTGAAGATACCTATGACCCAGATGGCAATGTGCAAGGTATTTTGTCCGGCTTGTTGCTGAAGGTATTGGGTGAACCGGTTCCATATCCAAATGGCACTTTCATCATCGGCAGCAAAAAGTTTGCTTCTGCCCATCATGGCACGGTATTCATTCATCAGGGTATCGTTGGCTGCTTCACTTTCTACTCCTTCTGTTATGAAGGAGATATTATCAATGCTGTCTCCTTTATTATATACTAGTTGTACTGTAGTAAATGGCACCAGAGCAGAGGGGGAGAATGTATTCTGGTCGGAATAGACTCCTACTACCTGATAGACAGTTCCTTGTGCATTGACATATTTCCCGATAGGGTTATCATTGTCCATGAGTTGCTTTACGGTCTTTTCATGTAGGATAATGACTTTTCGTTTTTCGTTCATGTCTTTCAGATTGATGAAACGTCCTTTTTTCAGGTTGACGGCTTCCAGTTCCGTGTAGTTCGGAAATACGCCGTCAAGTGTGATGCTCACGCTTTCTTTTCCATAATTCAGGTATACACCGCTTTGGCTGACTGTGGCGCCCGATGAGGGAAGACGGTTGGAAAACCTTTGTTCTGCCTGTAGACGGTCCTGGTCTTTCAGGGTAATGTCTCTTCCTTCCTTCAAGCCTTTATAAGGTTTGGATGTTCTTCCAGGGTAGATTTTCATGGAATTCATCTTCATGTTTTCCGATTGTCCTTCGAATGCGTGGATCAGTCCGTTTCCGGCCCCCAGCAGTACAATCAGCATGAATATTCCCCAGGCTACAGCAAAGCCGGTGAGAACAGTGCGCAGTTTGTTGCGCATGATGGTACCATAGATTTCTTGTATAAGGTCAATCATATTGCAGATGAGTTTATTTCATGTAACCGTTTACTCCGAATGGAGATGCATTGTGGTTGATATTGTCTTCTATGCGTCCGATAATTCCATCCTTGATGTGAATGATTTTGTTGGTTTGGTTGGCAACACCGCTTTCATGGGTCACCACTACAATGGTGAGGCCTTCATTGTCATGCAGATCTTTCAATATATTCATCACTTCGATTGAAGTCTTGCTATCGAGGGCTCCTGTAGGTTCGTCGGCCAGAATTATCTGTGGTTTTGATATCAAGGCCCGGGCTATGGCTACCCGCTGTTTCTGCCCGCCCGACAATTCGTTGGGCATGTGGTGTGCCCATTCCTTAAGACCCAGCTTGTCGAGGTATTCCAATGCCAGTTCGTTGCGTTTCTTCCTGTTCACACCTTGGTAGAACAAGGGGAGCGCCACGTTTTCCATGGCGTTCTTGAATGAGATAAGGTTGAATGATTGGAAAATGAACCCGATCATGCGGTTGCGGTATTCGGCGGCACGGGTTTCACTTAGGTCTTTGATAAGTACTCCATTCAGATAATATTCTCCCGAATCATAGTTATCCAGGATGCCTAATATATTTAATAAGGTAGATTTTCCGGATCCTGATGCTCCCATGATGGAAACGAATTCTCCTTTCCCTATTGTCAGATTTATTCCTTTCAATACATGTAGAGGAGCTCCGTTATGGTATGTCTTGTTGATATTTTTAAGTTCGATCATAATTCTGGTTTTTGGTTTTGTCTGTGTAATTTCTATATGCTACTTGTTTAGACGCAGCTAAGGTATAAAAGTTACATTCAACGTTGAAATAAATGATGAAAAATTTGTTCGCTTGTACTCTAATCTGTACATTTGTTGGCACAACTAACCTTTAAATAATATAATGTCATGACAATAAACATGGAGAAGCCGTATGTCGTAGGAATGGATATAGGCGGCACAAATACGGTATTTGGAGTAGTCGATTCACGTGGAAATGTATTGGCTACCGATTCGGTCAAAACCCAGCAATATTCTGATGTCGATGAATATGTCGATGCAGTTTGTAAGAAACTTCTTCCGTTGGTACAGAAAGTGGGTGGAGCCGGTAAGATCAAAGGTTTGGGAATAGGAGCACCTAACGGGAACTATTATAACGGTAATATAGAATATGCAGCCAATCTTCCGTGGAAAGGGATTATACCGTTGGCCGCAAAATTTGAGGAACAGTTGGGAATTCCGACTGCCCTGACCAATGATGCCAATGCTGCTGCTATCGGTGAAATGACTTATGGAGCAGCAAGAGGGATGAAGGATTTCATCATGATAACATTGGGTACAGGTGTAGGTAGCGGTATTGTCATCAACGGTCAGTTGGTGTACGGCCATGACGGTTTTGCCGGTGAATTGGGGCATGTTACTGTAAAGGAAGACGGTCGTCTTTGTGGTTGCGGACGTAAAGGTTGCCTTGAAACCTATTGCTCTGCAACAGGAGTGGCGCGTACAGCCCGTGAGTTTCTGGTGGCACGTTCCGAACCGAGCTTGTTGAGAAATATTCCGGCAGAAGAAATTCAGTCGAAAGATGTGTACGAGGCAGCGCGGAAAGGGGACAAACTGGCTTTGGATGTCTTCAAGTTTACCGGTGAAATTTTGGGAAAAGCTTTGGCCAATTTCATTGCATTCTCCAGTCCGGAGGCGATTGTACTGTTCGGCGGGTTGGCCAAGTCAGGTGATTATATTATGAAACCTATCCAGCAGGCTATGGACGACAATGTATTGCCGGTATTTAAGGGGAAGACCAAGTTGCTGCTTTCCCAACTGAAAGATGCCGACGCAGCTGTTCTTGGTGCCAGTGCATTGGGTTGGGAAGTAAGATGATTATTTATTCCGGCCGATACCGGATGAAGGAAAAGATAAAACATGAAAAGGCAGATTCTGATTCTGGGAATCCGCCTTTTCATGTTTTTGTTACTTGTCGATTCTGAACCAATCGATATCTGCCCAACCGCCGTCATTGGTGACGATGTGTGGACGTGTACAGAATGTCCCTACCTTGGCACCTATCCATTTTCCTTCCCGTACCTGGAATTCTTTTCCCAAGGGCTTGAATTTCTTTCCATTGGTGCTGTAGCTTAACTGGCATTTGACAACCAGATCTGAACCTCCTTCACTTTTGCTTATCTTTTCACCGGTTGTTGTAATCTGAGCTTTCAAATAGATTTCGCCGTTTTTGAGCGGGATGCTTTCGTTTACAGTCTCTTTATTCCCTTTGTCTGCTTTCTTACATTCCACTTGCGACAAGACAAGTCCGTTTTCTGTATTTTCCAGTATGATACCTGCGTAGTCCATTCCCATGACGACTAGTCCGGTGCGCTCTCCTTTATATTTGGCGATGGGGGAGAATTTAAGTTTGACTGTCGCACTGAAGTCGGGTGCAGGAAATTTCTGTAGTAACAGGTTCGGGACATCCCAGAGACTGTTATAGCTTTCACAGACCGGGGCTGAGTAGAGACGGAGCATACCGTGTTCCTTGTCGGCGAAGTACCATTTGTCATCAATGTTCCCGTTGAACTGCCATTGTAATCCCAGTTCGTTATTGTCGAATTCGTCACTTTCCTGTGGGGTGCAGATAGGATAAGTCTTGCCGACATCGGGCTTCTTGTAGGTCAGCACAGGTTCTCCGCAACCGTCACCGTCTTTGTCTTCACCTATGACAGGCCAGTCGTTTATCCATTTCATCGGTTGCAGGTGTACTAGACGTCCGGCGGCTCCTACATCCTGGAAATGTATGAACCAGTCCTCTCCTGAGGGAGTATCTACCCAACCACCTTGGTGCGGGCCGTTAACTGGACTTTTTCCTTGGGCCAGTACCGTGCGCCATTCATAAGGGCCATAGACATCTTTTGAGCGTAGCACTACTTGCCATCCGGTAGGGACACCTCCAGCCGGGTGAAAGATATAATAATATCCGTTACGTTTGTAGAATTTAGGTCCCTCACAAGTCTGGTGAGCTTCGTGTCCGTCGAATACGATACGTGACGGTGATATGGTCTGTGTAGCTTCAGAATTCAGTTCGCATACAGCAATTACGCTCTTGAGACCAGCACGGCTTCCGGCAAATGCATGTGCCAGGTAAACACGTCCGTCATCATCCCATAGGGGAGTTGTGTCAATGATTCCTTTAGCTGCTTTTACCAGAACCGGTTCAATCCAAGGACCTTTTACATCTTTAGCTTTGGTCATGAAGATTCCTTGGTCGGGATCTCCCCAGAAAATATAGAACTCTCCGTTGTGGTGGCGGATACAGGGTGCCCATACGCGGTTACCGTGCTGTGGGGCGACGTCGGTATGAGGAGCCAGTGAACGTGGTACGGCTACTCCGGCAATAGTCCAGTTCACCAGATCTTTCGAATGAAGAATCTGCAGCCCTGGCAGGCAGCCGAAGCTGGATGAGGTCATATAGTAGTCGTCGCCTACACGGCATACGTCCGGATCGGAATAATCGGCATAGAGGATCGGATTTTTGTAGGTTCCGTCTCCTTGGTCGGCAACCCATACCTTTGAAACATAGTTTTGCGTTTGTGCTGCTACAGGTATAAGACAGTTACCCAAGAGTAGAGAAAAAATAAGAAATGGCTTCATGTTATTTATATATTAGGTGTTATTTAATGAGTCTTATTTTGATGGGTTGTTCCAGTGTTTTTTTCCATTCACGTACATAGGTAAACCATGCTTCCTGGGTAGGATAGCCGAAAGTTTCCTTGCAGGAGGTGAATGATGTATAATAACGGAATGATGTCTGTCCGGGTGCACTGATGGTATACAGGAAACTTTCCTTGTCGGAGGTCTCCTTTACGACCAGTTTTCGGGGAATGTAAGTGGCCAGTCCTACGGTTTCTTTTTTGTATTTTACCGTATCTTTTACTGGCCAGTCTGTATCCCAACTGGCAACCAGTCCTTCGTGATCCGAGAATTTTCCGGCTTTGCCGGTTATATTCTGAACTCCGGTACAGAATACTTCCTTATCCAGAGGACGGTCGAAAATGGCGTCAATCTGCACGTCACGGTGTCCGGCATATAAGGTGTATCGGTTAATCATGTTCAATTCTGAATTCTGGTATTTCCATCCTCTCACTTCAGCGTCTACAATGGTACGTACCGGGCCGTCTGCTATTATGCGCTGTCCTCGGATAGCAACCGGTTTGATAAAAGTGGATTCTGTGCCGTTCCAGCCTCTGAGTGTACCGGTTCCGCAGCTGTTGTTAACTAGAATGACATCGTCACCGTAGCCTTTTTTCAGCTGTTCGTCTGTAGGGTAGAACTGGGTGGCTTCTATTTCCAGTCCTTTGTTGAACTTTCCATAAAGATCGGTCGTCTGTTTTTCATTAAAATAGATCCGGTAGGCAACCAGTTCACTTTCAAATGCTACGCCATGGTGATGTTGTACATTATAAGTGTCGTCGTTTCCGTCGGCATAAATGGCATATCCTCTGGCGTATTTATTCTTTTTTGATGTACGGAACATCATTTCGGCATATACCCGGGCCGGGTATTCCTTTTTATTCTTGTCGGCCGACAAGGTGATGTCCAGGGTCTTTTGTGAAGATGCCGGAAGGTTGATGACAAAGGCCAGTTCATCGGATTTGAAATCACCGTTCAGATCATCTATTTGTGACGGGACTTCCACTTTTTCGTCCATGACTACTGCCGATTTCACGTTGAATTCCGTGCCGATTGACAGGAGATCGATTACGACCGGTTCGTCCGTCTTGGCGGTATTCCATGGATTTTCTATGACAACTTGTATTTTCTTTTCCGTATTTTGTGCAAAGGCGTTGATGCCCCCGGAAATCAGGGCTAGGCAAATAATGGGTAATGTTTTCATAATTGTCTCCGTTAACTAAAGATTAAATGAGAGCTGTTTATGCGACAGGAGGTTGTTATCCATAACGATTACAACCTCCTGTCTTGTCATAAGGCAAAGATCTGGAATCTTTTCAGGTTAGAATTTGTATGATTCCGCTTTGTTGCCGATGTTCTTGTATGTTTTTCCACCTACGGTCACATTCTTTACATTTTTCATTTTCAGGTTGTTCCCGTTTTCTGTGGTAATGACTTTCACATTCTTCAGCGTGGCTCCTTCAGCCTGGTTCAGGATAACTCCTTCTTTGGCATCAGAAATTGTCACGTTTTCAATGTAGATATTTTTGATAGGCATTTCAGGCAGACCGTTGAAATAGATGGCCCGGCCTACTCCTTTGGCCTTTACATTCTTGATGAATATATCTTTGAAGCACGGAGTTTCTTCAGTTACAGGAGGGATGTTTGCTGTAACGTTTGCGTCGGCTGTATCTTCTTCGCCGGGAGCTTTGCCTCCGTAGAACAGATCGAATATCAGGCCTTCATTCGGAATGTTGATCATGTTGATGTTGTTGATATGGATGTTTTCAACTACACCGCCACGTCCACGGGTACTTTTGAAACGCAAGCCTACGTCAGTACCGAGGAATGTACAATTGTCGACATAGATATTCTTCACGCCGCCCGACATTTCGCTGCCTACTACAAAGCCGCCATGTCCGTGAAGAACGGCATTGTCACGTATGATTACATTCTGGCAAGGCTCTCCGCGTCGTCGTCCGTCGGCATCTTTTCCCGATTTGAGGCAGATTCCGTCATCACCGGCGTCGAAACTGCTGTTCAGGACCAATACGCGGTTACATGATTCGATGTCCAGTGCATCACCGTTCTGTGAATACCATGGGTTGGATACGATTACCTTGTTTATTGTAAGATCTTCGCATGACAGCGGATGCAGACACCAGCTTGGTGAATTTTTGAAGGTGACTCCTTCCAGCAATACTTTCTTGCATTTCTGGAAACTCAGCAGTACAGGGCGCAACCAGTCGCGGATGCTGTTCCAGTCTTCATCTGTTTCAATTCCTTCGGGCACGTTGAAATCCTTACATGCCAGAGCTCCTTTGAGCGAACCTTCGCTTGGATACCAGATTCCGGCTTTTTCATCTACAACACCACCTTTAGCCAGCAGGGCTTTCCACTGTCCGGCTGTCATTTTACCTTTTTTTACCGGACGCCATGTGTCACCGTTACCGTCCATTACTCCTTTACCGGTAATGGCAATGTTTTCGGCACCGGTTGCCGAGACCGGAGACTGGCAACGACGTGTTTCCAGACCTTCGAAGGAAGTCTTGATGATTGGATATTGGGTATGGTCGGCTGTAAAGAGCACCAGCGCATTGTTTTCAAGGTGCAGGTTGATGTTGCTTTGCAGTACAATCGGTCCAGTCAGCCATAACCCTTCCGGAACCACTACAGTGCCTCCGCCTTTCGATGCTACTTCCTTTATGGCTTTGTCGAATGCTTCCGTATTTAGGACCAGACCGTCGCCTACAGCACCGAATTCAGTAATGGAACGTGTATAGTCAGGAAATGTAGGTTGCTGAACCTTGTCCATCTGGAAAGGCAAGTCTTCATAGATCTCATCCGAAATCTTTTCCGGATTGGCTGCTTTTGTTTGGTTGTTCGGACAGCCCCAAATGAAGGCTGCGATTCCAACAGAGAGAATCCATTGTCTCATTGTGCTTACTGTAATCATGAATACTGTTTTATAATGTTAATATTTGTTCTTGTCCTTTGGCTTTGACATTTGTTTCATTAGCCGTTCATTTTATTATCCTATATACCTGTCCACTGTCTTTCACAGATAATGGACAGGTAAGGATAATCCGTTAATTAAATTCTAACCTTAAAATAAATATTATGAAAAAACCTCTTGTTATGCAAATGTAGAAAATCAAATTCTCTTGGATGTGAATATTTTGGTACAATAGGTGAAAAAAATGTGCAATTTCTATCATTTGTTATGGGAAAAACAGATTTGTGTTGTATTTATTGTGTATTTCTTATTCCCGTAAAATGTTTTTTGATACATAGGCGTTGTAAAGACATTATGGCAGTTCTTGGAACTGATACGCCCTTTGTCGTTCATCTGTGATTTTATCCTTTTCTTGTTTTTACTCCCTGAAAATGGAGGTTTTATAAAGAATTGTTTATATCTTTGTCCCAAATTTACAATTGATAAAATATGAGTTATAATTTACTGAAAGGAAAAAGAGGTATTATTTTTGGTGCTCTGAATGAACAGTCCATTGCATGGAAAGTTGCTGAAAAGGCTGTTGAGGAAGGAGCGGTAATTACCCTGTCTAATACTCCGGTTGCAGTACGTATGGGAGAAATTTCGGCTTTGGCTGAAAAGTTGAATTGTGAGGTTATCCCTGCCGATGCTACAAGCGTTGCCGATCTGGAGAATGTATTCAAACGTTCAATGGAGGTTTTGGGAGGTAAGATTGATTTCGTTCTGCATTCTATCGGTATGTCTCCTAACGTACGTAAAAAACGTACTTATGACGATCTTGATTATGACATGTTGAACAAGACTTTGGATATATCTGCTATTTCATTTCATAAGATGATCCAGTCGGCCAAGAAGCTGAATGCCATCAATGACTATGGCTCAATCCTGGCTTTGAGCTATGTGGCTGCACAGCGTACTTTCTACGGCTACAATGATATGGCCGATGCTAAGGCTTTGCTGGAGTCTATCGCACGTAGTTTCGGATATATATATGGACGCGAACATCATGTCCGTATCAATACTATCTCCCAGTCGCCTACGATGACAACTGCAGGATCGGGAGTGAAGGGTATGGATAAGTTGTTTGATTTCGCTAACCGTATGTCTCCTCTGGGCAACGCTTCGGCCGATGAATGTGCCGACTATTGTATTGTGATGTTCTCTGACCTGACCCGTAAGGTTACCATGCAGAATCTGTTCCATGACGGTGGTTTCTCCAGTGTGGGCATGAGCTTGCGTGCTATGGCTACTTACGAAAAGGGACTGGATGAATATAAGGACGCAAACGGAAATATTATCTACGGATAAACTGAAACATGCAAAGGTTTATATTCATATTGATAGCTGCCATTGTTTTTGCTGCTTGTCAAAGTGACAAGCAGCAGGGCAATGCATCTTTTGATAGGGATATAAAAGTGTTCCGTTATGACCGTTTGCAGTATGAGGCTACTGCACTGAACAGTTTTTCAGCTTTGCAAAGAATGAATCTGGATTGTCCTAGAGCGACAAAAATACTGATAGAGGATGTATTGGGATTAGGACGTGTGGATGATCCTGAAATCAATGACAAGCTGTGTGCCTATTATTCGGACTCTATCCTGCTTCGTATTATGAGAGATGTCGGTATGGAGTTCAAGGATATGAGTGATATTGAAGAAGGGTTGACTAAAGGTTTCCGGCAGCTGAAGGAAGAATTTCCGTCTATCGTTGTTCCTCAGGTATATTCCCAGGTATCGGCGTTGAACCAGTCGGTGGTGGTAGGCGACAGTCTCTTAGGTATTAGTCTGGATAAATATTTAGGGGCCGATTATCCTTTATATCAGCGTTATTATTATGGGTATCAGCGTCGTTTTATGGAACGCTCCCGTATTTTGCCCGATTGTTTCACCTTTTATCTGCTGAGCCAGTATCCGTTCCAATGGAGGTTGGGACGTCGTACTCTTTTAGATGTTATCATGTATCAGGGCAAGATTAATCTGGTGGTGCGTGAAATTCTGAATATCAAGTCGAATGAGGAAATGTTGGGGTATACGCAGGAAGAAACTGACTGGTGCCGGAAGAATAAAGGTAAGTTGTGGAAATGGATGATGGTAAACGGACATTTGTCGACTACTGATCCGATGGTGATCCGGGCTTATACGCATGCTGATCCTACAATGGTCTTTAATGGCGAAAAGATACCTCCTACAATCGGTATATGGCTGGGTATGCAGCTTGTTGAAAAATTTTTGAACGGACATCCGGATTTGTCGCTTGAAGAACTGATGCATATCTCCGATTTCGGTGTCCTGGATATAGATTGATTTAAGAATGTGCTTTCGTTCGGAAAGCCTGGGTCATTGGTTTAAGGTTTTTATTCATGGAAACAGCATTGTATTTACTTCCTGTCACATTGGGGGATACTCCTGTCGAGAATGTCCTTCCATCTTACAATAGACTTGTTATCAGCCAAATCAAATTCTTTATTGTTGAAGATGTAAGGTCGGCCAGACGTTTCTTGAAAAAGGTCGATAACAATATAGATATCGATAGTCTGGTTTTTTATCCGTTGAACAAGCATACTTCTCCAGAGGATATTTCGGGTTATCTGGATCCGTTACTTGCTGGAAATTCCATGGGGGTCATTTCAGAAGCCGGTTGCCCGGCTGTTGCCGATCCGGGAGCGGATGTAGTTGCAATAGCACAACGCAGGAATCTGAAAGTCGTTCCGTTGGTCGGTCCTTCATCCATTATTTTGTCTGTGATGGCTTCTGGATTCAACGGCCAGAGTTTTGCTTTTCATGGATATCTCCCGATCGAGCCGGGAGAACGGGTAAAGTTCCTGAAGGAGCTGGAACAACGTGTCTATGCAGAAAACCAGACTCAGTTGTTTATCGAAACTCCTTACCGTAATAACAAGATGCTTGAAGATATCCTTAAGACATGCCGTCCGCAGACTAGGTTATGTATTGCTGCCAATATTACCTGTGAGGGTGAATATATCAGGACAAGGACCATCAAGGAGTGGAAAGGAAAATTGCCCGATCTGGCTAAGATTCCTTGTATTTTCCTGATTTATAAATAAGATAATCCTTATCCCTGATAATCTGTTTTTCCTTTATTGGAACCGGATGTGTTTTTCTGCATGGTAGGATGAACGGACCAGTGGGCCGCTTTCTACAGTTGCAAATCCTTTTTGCTCTCCGATTGTCTTATAACGTTCGAATTGTGCCGGTTCGATGTAGGCTGCTACCGGATAATGTTTTCTGCTGGGTTGGAGGTATTGTCCGATAGTCAGTATCCTGCATCCGTTTGCCAGCAGGTCGTCCATACATTCTTCCACTTCTTTTTCTGTCTCTCCCAGACCGACCATAATGCCCGATTTGGCAGTGACTCCGCTTTCTGCAATGGTCCGTATCACTTCCAGGCTGCGGTCGTAGGTAGCTACGCTTCTTACTGTTGGAGTGAGTCGTCGCACAGTTTCCATGTTGTGTGAAATGATGTCGGGATGTGTTTCCGCTACTTTTTTGATCAGTCCGATATTTCCTTGAAAATCGGGTATCAAGGTTTCCAGGGTTATGCCTGGGTTAAGGCGTTTTACAGCTTCTATGGTCTTTACCCAGTGTTCTGCTCCCAGATCGGGTAGGTCGTCGCGGTCTACTGAAGTGATTACGGCATGGCTCAGCTTCATAAGGCGGATGGATTCGGCTACCTGTTCGGGTTCGTTCGGATCCAGCGGGAGTGGCTTTCCGCTCAGGGTGTTACAGAATTTGCATGAACGGGTGCAGATGGCTCCTCCTATCATAAATGTAGCGGTTCCTTTTCCCCAACATTCCCCTAGGTTGGGGCAACGTCCGCTGCTGCAGATTGTGTGCAGTTTATGGGTATCGACAATTCTTTTGGTATCCGTATAGCGTTGATTGGTTCCAATCGAGATTTTTAACCAATCCGGTTTCTTTATGTGTTCCATAATCGTGCTTATTCGTTTATAAAGTCAGTTGACTGGTGTTATGGAATGCAAATGTAGTTATTTTCTTCATTGGCTTGTCTTTTCTGCGGTAAATCTTGTTCCGGTTTTTTAGATTATGGATGATGAAAAGTGGCATTTATGTCCTGAAGGCATAAGGTCTTTGTCCCTGTAATATATTTTTCATATAAATTATACGGCTTCTTTATATTTCATTTTAACGTGAATGCGAATACCGGTGTATCGAACCTGAACGGTACTCCTTATCAGGTTCAGATTGGTTTGAGATATGCGTTCTGATAATATAGATAAACTGAAAAATAATAATGATGATTATGAAAACAAGAAATTTACTGATGGCCTGTGCCTGTGCTTTCTTTGCACTGGCGGCACAGGCACAGACGCAGGTGATTGCTCACCGCGGATTCTGGAAGACGGAAGGTTCGGCACAAAACTCTATTGCGGCACTGAACAAGGCGGCCGAGGCAAAAGTATATGGCTCTGAGTTTGATGTGCAGCTTACTGCCGATGGAGTGGTGGTTGTAAACCATGATGATTCCATAAACGGTCTGGTTGTAGGAGAAACGGTTTATGACAGGTTGAAGGATCTGAAACTGAAAAACGGAGAGAAACTTCCTATACTGGCCGATTATCTGTCAGCCGGGAAGAAGTTGCCCGACGTGCAGCTGATTCTTGAAATCAAACCTCACAAGACCAAGGCACAGGAAGACCAGATTGCCGAATCGACCGTGAAGATGGTAAAGGAATACGGCATGGAGAAGATGATCGTTTTGGATGTGGACTATATCACGACCGACCAGCCTTTGGAAGCTTCTGCATTGTTTGAAGGAAAATGACTTGAAAAAGCCTTTCCTGTTTGTAACAGGTTCTAAATGAATTTATCATATCATGGAAATAGGAGTGTAATATTGCACTCCTATTTTTGTCTCGTAAAATTTAAAGCGAAGAATCAATGAAAACTGCATTTGTAAAAAGTATTGTCCTGGGATTGTTTGTAATGGCTTCTGTAGTGGCTGTCAAGGCTGAAGAAGCCGTGAAGGGTGCTTCCGGTAAAAACAATGCCGTTGTGAAAGTATTGGTGGTAGGACTTGATAATGTAAATTCGAACTATTTTCCTGAAAGCATGATTACTGAAGAAACTGGGATTCCGGAAGACAGTATAGGTGAAACGTATAACCGTATTATTACGGATAATATTATCCTGGCCAATAAGGATAAAGGGGTTGCCTTTATCTCTTCAGAGAATATCTCCGATGCAGACCAGTTGCTGGGCAATGTGGTGGTAAAGGGAGAGAATGAGGAACGTTATGCCGATGTAGAACAGATCGACCATAAGAATTATCAGCAGCTGATGGATGAGGCTCAAGCCGATTATGTCTTGTTCCTCAACCAGCATTACCTGAAATGGCAGGAAAAGCCTTTGCGCACTTTGTTCCATTTTGTAAGCTATTCGCTTTACGACAAGAACCAGCAGGAAGTGACAAAAGGGAACAATTATTTTACCTGCATGAATCTGGAAAAAACTGACAGGTTGACTAAAGCCAGCCGTAAGAGTTCTTCGAAAATTGCTTCAGCAATAGTCAAGAGCATCGACAAATGAAATAGATACCGACATCGAGTATTTTGAATGATAGCACACAAACTTAAAAAGTCACAGACGGTACGTTTTGTATAGTCTGTGACTTTTTTTATGTTTTCGTGTCAATCTGTTGAGTCCGTCGGATTACAGGTTCTGTATAAAGAAACCGGCTACGCGGTGCATCAGATGGATGCGTGTGTTTCCTCCTGTAATACTGTGGTTACGGTTGGTGTATACCTGCATATCGAACTGTATACCTGCCTGTACCAGTGCTTCACTGTATTCCGCGCTGTTCTGGAAATGGACATTATCGTCGGCCGAACCGTGGATAAGTAACAGTTTTCCGTGCAGTTTAGGTGCACGCTGGATAGCCGATCCTGCCTGGTACCCGTCACCGTTTTCTTTTGGGGTCCGCATGAAACGTTCTGTGTAGACACTGTCATAGAATCTCCAGTCGGTAGGAGGAGCTATGGCTACGCCTGCCTTGAAAATCGGGGTACCTTCGCTCATGGACATCAGGGTGTTATAGCCGCCGAAGCTCCATCCCCATATTCCGATACGGCTTCCGTCAATGTACGGCAGTCCGCTCAGGTATCTGGCAGCTTCAACCTGGTCGTGAGATTCCTTGACTCCAAGGAACAAATAGGTGCATTTTTCGAATTCGGCTCCACGTCCTCCGGTTCCACGTCCGTCTACACATACCATGATGTAACCTTTGTCGCACATGTATGCTTCAAACATACCTCCGTCTCTGAAGCTGCCCACCCCCCAGTTGTCAAGAACCTCCTGTGATCCGGGACCGCTGTACTGGTGCATGATGACCGGGTATTTTTTGTTCGGATCGAAATTGGCCGGTTTCATCATCCACCCGTTCAGTTCCACTCCTTCCGTCGTCTTGAATTTGAAGAATTCTTTGGTTGGCATATTGAGTCCTGCTATCTGTTTTTTCAGCTTGGCATTGTCCATCAGCGTGGCCAGTTCCTTACCTTTATTGTCGTTGACAGTGATGAGGGTAGGGGTCGACAGGTTGGAGAACTTGTTGATATAGTAGGTCAGTGTGCTGTTGAAGATTGCTGTATTGGTACCTGTACGGACAGACAGTTTCGTTTTCTTGCCTTTTGCATCAATCTTGTAGACAGCGCTGCGCAGTGGGCTTTCTTCATTACTGCTGTAATAGAATATGTTGCTGTTTCTGTCCCATCCCAGAAAATCTTTCACTTCAAATTTGCCTTTGGTAATCTGTTTTACCAGATTACCTCCGATAGTGTAGAGATACAGGTGGTTATAACCGTCGCGTTCACTCATCAGCACTATGTTTTCAGGGTAGAAGGCTATGTTTGAATAAGCCTGTTCCTTGATATATTGGGGAGCGTTGTCGCGGATGGTCAGTTTACAGAGCCCGCTTCTAGGATTGGCCATGTACAGGTCAAAACGGTCCTGATGGCGGTTCAAGGTCATGATGGCCAGTTTCTCCGGATCGGAGGTGAACTTGATGCGTGGAATATAGCCGTCGGCATCCAACGGGAGATCCATCTGGCGGGTTACGTGCGATTTGATGTCGTAGGTGTGTACAGTGACTGTAGAGTTCACTTCACCGGCTTTCGGATATTTGTAGCGGTATTCGCCTGGATAGTTGGCATATTCCTTCTTCTCGGGAGCCAGACCTTTATACCATGGGAAACTGTACATGGGTACCTTGCTTTCATCAAAACGGATGTAGGCAATCATTTTACTGTCGGCACTGAATTCGAATGCACGGTTAAAGCCGAATTCCTCCTCATAGACCCAGTCGGGGATACCGTTCAGTACTTTATTGAATTCTCCGTCCTTGGTTACCTGCGATTCGCTGTTGCCGAATAGCAGCTTCACCAGATAAATATTGTTGTTTCTCACAAAGGCAATCTGGAATCCGTCCGGAGAAAACAGCGGGGCTTGTTGTGGACCGTTGTTTGAAAGGGGCTCCAGCTTGTTGTTCTGTACATTATAAATGTAGTATACGGCGGTAAAAGAGCGTCTGTAGATCGGCTTGGTTTCGGTTTGGATCAATATCAACTTTTCATCCGGCGACATGATGTAGTCGTCGAATTCCTTGAAGTTACACTCTCTGGCAGTGTTGACATCAAAAACGGTAGCGACTTCCTTACCCGTTTTGAACGAATACTTGACAATGCGTTTCTTGTCGGCACTGATCTGCGTGTAATAGTTGCCGTCGAGCATCGGTTTGATGCCGTAGATATTTTCGGCCCGGTAGGTTCCTTTGGCTACATCTTCCAGGCTGACCTTCTGCTGTGCCTGGATTCCAGAAATGAAGGCCAGCAGAAAACATAGAACAAACAGTTTTTTCATCGTTGGTTATACGTTAGTATTAATATTTTCCATATCTGTATTTGCAAAGTTACGGAAAATCGATGGAATAACCTTATAAGATAGAATCATACTTGATATTTTATGCTGTGTTACAATATTGGCACGGTTGATCTGGTCGGGGCAAAGAATAGACAGTAAGTCATTGTAGCTGTATTCGGCTGCTTATTACCAATTGCTGTCTGTGACAGTTTGTTGTTCCGTGAGGGCAAATGTCAGAAGTGTCGTTTTGGGTCTTTTCTATGAATTTTATATTTTTGTAGACTGTTATCGTAAGCGTATCGGCGGTGATAAAGTAAGTGTATAAGATAAAGTAAGTGTATAAAATGAAGGAAGAGATTCTATGGATATTCGCGCATCCGTTTCGGTGGATCCGGTGGTGTATGTTGATGCTGGTATTATTTCTTGGAATATTCCACATGCAGGCAGGTGTTCCGTTTGCCCTCGATTCCACACTCTGGAAGGACAGCCTGTTCCATTACGAGGAGCCTGCATTGATCAAAAATAAATCGTTTGTAAGGGCGGCAAGTGAGGTATTCGGACTGAATATCGGACTTTGGGCGTTCGACCGGTTTGCTTTGAAGGGACATTATGCCTATATTTCCCTGAAAACCATCGGGGCAAATTTCAGGCACGGATTTGAATGGGACAACGACCACCTGAATACGAATATGTTTGCCCATCCGTACAATGGCTCCTTGTATTTCAATGCGGCCAGGTCGAACGGATTTAATTTCTGGCAGTCGGAACTTTTTGCCATTGGGGGAAGTGCCATGTGGGAACTGTTCATGGAACGGGAATATCCTTCTACGAACGACATTATCGCCACTCCGGTGGGAGGGGCTGCTTTGGGGGAAGTGTTCTACCGGACTTCCGACCGGGTACTGGATGACCGCAGTTCCGGGGCTGAGCGCGTGGGACGCGAGGTGGCAGCCTTTGTACTATCGCCCATGAGGGGCGTCACGCGTATGATTACCGGAAAGGCATGGAAGAAAAGTCCCGTTACCGGGCGCGAGTTTGGAAGACCGCCGTTGAATCTTGAATTCTCACTGGGGACACGTATCCTGTTGTATCACGACGATTATCGTACCACACATGCGGGGGCCAGTGCGCGTCTGAATATGGAATATGGCGACCCGTTTACCGATTCAAAGATTCCCTATGAATATTTCTCCTGTCTGGCTGAATTCAACGTCATGAAATCGCAACCCTTGTTGAGTCGGGTGGAAATCATCGGAAGGCTATGGTCAAAAGAGTTGGTCGATACCCGTAAATGCGATCTTTCCGTCGGTCTCTTCCAGCATTTCGATTTTTTCGACTCGGATACCATCAGTAAGTACAGTCCCGATGCGTTGGAGCATTGTGTGGTTCCTTATAAGTTGGGGACGCCGGCTTCGGTAGGAGGAGGTGCCCTGTTCCGTTACCAGGATCACCGTTCCCGGCTGCTTGCGTCGCTTCATTTGAACGGAGTCATTTTGGGAGGTATCCTGAGCGATTATTACCGCTATTATCACCGTAATTATAACTGGGCTTCCGGTTTTTCTTTAAAATTCGGTTTCAAAGGTCATTTCCTGCATGACAAGCTCTCCTTTGCGGTCAACAATCAATTTTACAAATTCTACACCCGAAATGCCAACGGATCAAATATAGACTGGTCTGCCACTCCGGGAGGAAAGCCTGTCAATGTAAATGGTGATGAGTCGATCGGGACTTTTGCGCACTGGGAGGGACAACTCACTTACAAGTTGGTAAAGTCGTTGTCTTTTACCGCTAAATTTGATCTCTATAGAAGAAGCACTTATTACGTGGGAGACTTAAAATATGAATATGGAACTACCTACAACTGGTTTGTCGACAGCAGACAGCAGAGTTTCCAGCTTATGCTGACGTACACGCTTTGAGCGCCGTTTCATGTGAAGAGTGAAGTACTTAAATAGCTGATATACCTTATATTTGAATCTTTAAAAATACGAAAAAGCCAACTGATTCGTAAGCATACTATTTTCCGCCTTGACGCACATTATTCA
>ULQU01034392.1_pt1 | contig 37372 bp, 30 predicted proteins | sample 1954841 | NCBI WGS metagenome assembly ULQU01 (sample SAMEA4835664, study PRJEB28245) | human gut metagenome | biome: gut microbiome; material: fecal sample | place: Denmark | collected 2008
ATCATAAAAACAATATGGAACTGAAAGAACACTTTACTGGCAAAATATTCAAACTGATCTCCGAAACCGCCGATGAACTGGGACTGGAATGTTATGTTGTAGGAGGATACGTACGCGACATCTTCCTGAACCGCCCTTCCAAAGACATTGATGTGGTAGTGGTAGGAAGCGGTATCGAAATAGCCGAAGCCTTCGGAAAAAAACTGGGACGGGGAGCCCATGTTTCCGTGTTCAAGAACTTCGGAACGGCACAGGTGAAGTTCCATGATACCGAAGTGGAGTTCGTAGGAGCACGCAAGGAATCATACAGCCACGACAGCCGCAAGCCTATGGTAGAAGACGGCACCCTGGAAGACGACCAGAACCGGCGCGACTTTACCATCAATGCAATGGCCGTATGCCTCAACAGCAACCGCTTCGGAGAACTGGTCGACCCGTTCAACGGACTGGCTGACTTGAAAGAACGTATCATCCGTACTCCGCTCGACCCTGACATAACCTTCAGTGACGACCCGCTGCGCATGATGCGGTGCATCCGTTTTGCCACCCAACTGAACTTCTACATAGAAGACGAAACGTTCAACGCACTGGAACGCAACCGCGAACGTATCAAGATCATTTCACGCGAACGCATCGCCGACGAACTGAACAAGATACTTCTGTCGCCCGTTCCGTCGAAAGGTTTTGTCGATCTGGACCGCTGTGGACTACTGGAACTGATTTTCCCGGAACTGGTTGCCCTGCAAGGTGTGGAAATACGGAACGGACGAGGACATAAGGACAATTTCTACCATACGCTGGAAGTTGTGGATAACATAGCCAAGGTGACCGACAACCTGTGGCTGCGCTGGGCTACCCTGCTCCACGACATAGGCAAGCCACGTACCAAACGCTGGGACCCCCGCGCCGGATGGACCTTCCATAACCACAATTTCATCGGAGAAAAGATGATTCCCGAAATCTTCCGCAAGATGAAGCTTCCGATGAATGAAAAGATGAAATATGTACAGAAACTGGTAGGCCTGCATATGCGTCCCATTGTCATTGCCGACGATGTAGTAACCGATTCGGCTGTCCGCCGCCTGCTCTTTGAAGCCGGAGACGACATAGACGACCTCATGCTGCTCTGTGAGGCGGACATCACCTCGAAAAACGAGGCCCGTAAACAACGGTTCCTCGACAACTTCAAACTGGTACGCCAGAAACTGAAGGACCTGGAGGAAAAAGACCGTATCCGCAATTTCCAGCCTCCGGTAGACGGAGCCGAAATCATGCACGTGTTCAATCTGCAACCCTGCCGTGAAATAGGTAGCCTGAAAAGTTCCATCAAGGACGCCATTCTGGACGGTATCATCCCTAACGAACATGACGCAGCATTTGAATACATGCTGAAAAAAGCCGAAGAAATGGGGCTGAAGCCGGTCAACCTTGGAACAGCCTCTCCCAGCTCCCAAACGGCGCCAGACATACCAAATATTTGAAATACAACAGGTATGATACTCAAGCAAAAATTACATAAAAATTTTCATTTATAAAAATCTATATAAATTATAGTTGTCCGATTATAGGCCTCAGACACCATCTGAGGCCTATTCTATTTATAAAATGTTATCCAATTTAGAAAACCTAACGATATACCGATTTTAATATCTGTTCCTTTTTCCCTATATTTGCAGCGTTTTCGGAAGGTAACGGAAGTTTCAAAAGGGAATGTCGTGCGAACCGGCAACAGTACCCGCTGCTGTGTTTCTCGAAGAACTGGGGAAAAGCGCCTGCGCAACCACTGTCAGAAAAAAGACGGGAAGGTTTTTCCAGGGAGAGATCAGTCAGAAGACCTGCCCTAGAAAACGGGGAATATCATGTTTAATCCATTTTCAATCAACAAGCTTTATGAATTTCAATGACATTTGCATCGTCAAACGTGATGGAAAGCGGGAAAACTTTTCAGCGTCAAAAATCTCGAATGCAATCGGCAAAGCGTTTGCAGCGACAGGAATCAACAACCAGGAACAACTGATAGACGAAATCACCCGAAGGGTCATATCACATTTCGGAAAGCCCGTCATCGGAGTAGAGGACATACAGGACCTGGTAGAGAACGAACTGATGAAAGTCCAGCCGGATGTGGCGAAAAAATACATCATTTACCGCCAATGGAGAAATACCGAACGTGACCGCAAGACCCAGATCAAACATATTATGGACGGCATTGTGGCTATCGACAAAAACGACGTAAACCTAAGCAACGCCAACATGTCAAGCCATACTCCTGCAGGACAGATGATGACTTTCGCTTCGGAAATCACAAAAGACTATACATTCAAGTATCTTCTGCCGAAACAATACGCCGAAGCACATCAGTTGGGGGACATCCATATCCATGACTTGGATTATTATCCCACCAAGACTACAACCTGCATACAATATGATCTGGATGATCTGTTTGAACGGGGCTTCCACACAAAAAACGGAAGCATACGTACACCGCAGTCAATCCAGAGCTATGCCACACTGGCTACCATCATATTCCAGACCAACCAGAACGAACAGCACGGCGGACAGGCAATCCCTGCCTTCGACTTTTTCATGGCCAAAGGGGTTCTGAAAAGTTACCGGAAGGCCATAGCCGGCAACCTGTCGTTCTATATGGAGATGAAAGGCAAGACGATTTCCGAAAAAGACCTGATGCCGGAAATCAAGAAGCATTTCGGATCAATCACACCATCGGAGGAGACCAGACAGACCTACCTCCGTACCCTGCAGGAACAGGGAATCGCACTAACGGCAGAGGAACTCGCACACCTGCTGCACAAATCGCATGAACAGGTACGCAAAGACACCCATCAGGCCATGGAAGGTTTCATCCACAACCTGAACACCATGCATTCACGCGGCGGAAACCAGGTTGTATTCAGTTCCATCAATTACGGGACCGACACGTCGGCCGAAGGACGTATGGTCATCGAAGAGTTACTGAAAGCCACGGTCGAAGGACTGGGTACCCACGGAGAAGTCCCGGTCTTCCCCATCCAGATCTTTAAGGTAAAGGATGGGGTATCATACTCGGAAGCCGACTATCACCGGGCCATGGAGGATTTCGATGCTGCACTGGAAGGAAAAATCCAGTTCGAAACACCCAACTTCGACCTCTTCCTGAAGGCCTGCCGTACCACGGCCAAAGCTCTGTTCCCCAATTTCATGTTTCTGGATACTCCGTTCAACCAAAACGAGAAATGGGACCGGAATGATCCGAAACGCTACCGTTACGAGCTGGCAACCATGGGATGCCGCACACGTGTATATGAAAACCTGAACGGAGAAAAGACCTGTCTGGGACGCGGTAACCTGTCATTTACCACCATGAACCTGCCGCGTCTGGCCATCGAAGCCCGCATCAAGGCCGAAAGCATTGCCGGTAATACCAATAAAGACGCAACAGAACGGCTGGCCAAAGAAGAGTTCCTACAGTCGGTGCACAAGATGGCCGAATTCATCGGTGAACAGCTGTACACACGTTACCAATACCAGCGTACGGCACTTGCCCGCCAATTCCCTTTCATGATGAGCAACGATGTATGGAAAGGAGGAGGAAAGCTTGCCCCCAACGATGAAGTGGGCGATGTTCTGAACCAAGGAACGCTGGGTATAGGCTTTATAGGAGGACACAACGCCATGGTTGCCCTTTACGGGAAAGGGCACGGGCACAGCCGGAAATCGTGGGATACACTCTATGAGGCAGTAGAAGAGATGAACCGGGTGGCTGAACAGTTCAAGAAAAAATACCACCTGAACTATTCGGTACTGGCAACCCCCGCCGAAGGACTCGCCGGACGGTTTACCCGCATCGACCGGCGCAAATACGGTATCATTCCCGGAGTGAACGACCGCGACTATTATGTGAACTCTTTCCATGTAGACGTAAAGGAACCTATCAGCATAACCGAAAAGATCAGATGCGAAGCTCCATTCCATGCACTTACCCGGGGAGGACACATCACCTATGTGGAACTTGACGGTGAAGCCCAGAAAAACGTAAAGGCCATCACGAAGATTGTCAAGGTCATGCACGACGAAGGTATCGGATACGGTTCCATAAACCATCCCGTCGATACCTGCCACGACTGTGGATATAAAGGTATCATTTACGACAAATGCCCTATCTGCAACAGCGAGAACATCCTCCGCATGCGGCGTATAACCGGTTATCTTACCGGCGACTTAAGCAGTTGGAATTCCGCCAAACGCGCAGAGGAACGCGACCGTGTAAAACACAATTGATCCAATATCCTTCTTCTATAATGCAAAGAGGTGTCAGAATGGGAGGAAAGATTACTATCTTTTCATTCTGACACCACTCCAAATCATCCCGAAACGATGCTACACTATTTGTTCACCTACCCGGAAACCATTGTCGATGGAGACGGAATCCGTTTTTCCATCTATCTTGCAGGATGCGGTCATCATTGCAAAGGATGCCACAATCCGGAATCCTGGAATCCCCGGGCCGGACATCCCCTGACCCCCGAAAAGGTGGAGGAATTCATTACAGCCATAAACGGTAACCCGTTACTGGACGGTATCACGTTCAGCGGAGGGGATCCTTTCTACAACCCCAAGGATTTTTTCCCTCTCATCAAAGAAATCAGTGAACGGACCCGCCAGAACATCTGGTGCTATACAGGATATACCTACGAAGAACTTGCCGCCGATCCGGAAAGGAAACAGATTCTGCCATACATCAACGTACTGGTAGACGGACGTTTCGAACAGAACCTGTATTCTCCCCAACTGACGTTTAGAGGAAGCAGCAACCAACGCATCATCAAGCTCAGATAAATATACGTTTTAACATTAACGAGTATATCCAACCAATCAGCTTGACAAATCATGAAGTCCAACCTGAAGAACAGCCACCGAATCAGGTTTCTGTGCAAAATCCGTTATCGCACACGAAAAAAAACAGGCATTTTCATGATTTAAATCAAGAAAAAAGGTATTTCCGCATAATACCTGTCACAAAGCATTGCAAATAACCGAAATAGCTATATATTTGCATCGTGGTTGTGAAACCAAAGGATAACAAAGATAGTTTTAGGTATTAGTCAATAGATTTAAGGTAATTAAAAAATTACAATTAGGTATATATAGTAAGAGAAAAGCAATTTTATTCAGGTATTAGGTTAGTATTAAGGTATTAAAGATTTAAGTTTTTATAAAAGGTATTAGCATAAAAAAGATTTGTTTTCAGATTAGGTTTTTAATAGGATTAAGATTGCATTTTAAGGTTAAAAAAGAGAGAAGGATAACACAACAACTAGATGAGCTTGACGCAAGAACCCTTAATTGGGGGGTTCTTTATCAAATCGGCGGTATTCATGAGGATGAATAGTCGCTTTTTTTATTTTATACAGATATTAAAAAACTCCATTTCCGTCAGCCCCAAAATGAACTTCAGGAAATGGAGATCCTTACACGGCTCTACAGCCCTACCTAACATTATAGTACATATATCTTCATATGGAAGCAGATTATTCATCTACCCGGACAACCCGACTGTTGGGAAGATCCGGTATATAGATCTGTCCGTCTGTAACCGTGATATCGGCCGGACCGGCCAATTCCTTATCCAAAGATAGGGATACCGGAACAACCTTACCCGTCTTCAAGTCAACCTTACCCAATCCTGCGGGAGTCCAGTTCGTGATATAAAGCGACTTCTTATCGGAAGAGAAAGCGATTCCGTCATATTGTCCGGGAGTTTCAATGACCGCTTCCATCTTGGGATCAGACAGAGTCGTAATCCGATAGATCACATGTTTAGGCTGTGTGTTCCCGTCGGCCGGATAAGAAGCTACATACAGCATGTCGCCGGCGGCCAGCAAACCGTTAGGTCCCGGCACAGACAACCATGCTACGGGACTGACTACCTTCCGTACGTCTGATATGTCAATCCGATAAATCTTGTCGGTATTGGTAACAGAAGCATATAAGGTATTATCAATCGCTGCCAGATCATTGACAAACAGGTCTCCTTCCGGAAAAGCCACAATCTGGGGAGCCTCTTCCAAATGTTCCAGGTCATAAACGACCACTTTATTCACGTCGCAGACAAACAGATGATTTTCGCGGACAAACATCCCCTTAGGAGCCGACAGGTTTCCGTCGGCCGGAATGAACGGCCGTATCTTCCCGTCCTTATAATACAGAATATAACCTTTTCCCTCCGTATTCAACGGATTCAGTTGTCCGGTCCCGAAATTGGCAATCAAGATGCCACCTTCATACGGATAAGTACTTTCACAAAAGCGGATGCCGTCATCTATAACCTGTGCATGCCGTCCCGCTTTTTCACCGGAAATACTCTGGGCACAAACCAACGATGAAAACGAAAAACCCAGCAGGGCCATATAAACAATCTTTCTCATGTGTAAAATAATAAATTAAAGTAAATCTGTGACAAATGTAATCTGATGGAAGATATTTCCTAAATTTGCAGAAATCATTTTTCCGATAAGGACTATAGACAAAACCGATTAAGCGTATGGAACTGAGGCAACTGAAATATTTCAAGGCTGCCTGTGAACTGCAGAATTTCTCGGAAGCGGCCCGGACGTTATGCATTTCGCAAAGCACACTTTCACAACAGATCAAGCAACTGGAAGAGGAACTGGACGTCCTTCTCTTCGAACGTATAGGCAAACGGGTGATTCCGACCGAGGCCGGCCTGACCTTCCTGCCCTATGCCAACAAGACGATACAGGATGCAGAAAGTGGGAAACAGCTCATACGGGACCTGAAAGGGATAAAGACAGGCAACCTTCACATCGGAGTAACCTACAGCATGGGAACCCTGATAGTATCTGCCCTGGAACAGTTCACCCGGGCATATCCCAACATCAAGCTGCACATAACCTTAGGAACATCCGAACAGCTTCTGAAACGCCTGGACAACAACGACCTGGATTTTCTGCTTTCATTCAAGCCGGAAGGCACGTGCGAGCATCTTGAAACCGAACCGCTCTTCCAGTCCAGACTATACTTCATCGTGCACCGCTCCCACCCCTTGTCGGCACTATCGTCCGTTACATTGAAACGATTGTCGGAAACCCCGCTCATATTACCCGCCAGCGGGTTCGCTACCAGAAAAAAGATTGATGAACTGTGCCGGAAATATCAGCTGGCACTCAATGTAGGGATTGAAATGAACGATGTACATACCATACTACACATCCTGAAGGGAGGATATTGGAGTACCATACTGACACAGGCCGCCGCCTCGAAAGAGACAGATCTGGTGCAGATTCCTATACTCTGCCCCGAAACACTGACCTCCCGGGGGTATATCTTCTGGCCACAAGGAAGCTACCGTAAAAAAGCCGCCACTGCGTTCACCGACCTGTTACTGGATATCGTAAAAAAAGAAGGCCTTTAAAAAAGGCCTTCCATATATTTCCCTATACCCGGAAAATCATCGCTGGGGTATATCGACTGTATCTTCCTTCTTTCCCTTCAAGTACTCGGAGAAGAAATCTACCAGACGCCAATAGAAATATTCGTTCATATCACCGAAACCATGACGCTGTCCCGGAAGAATCAGCATTTCAAAACGCTTGTTCGCACGGATAAGTGCATTGACTACACGGATGGTGTTACCCGGATGTACATTGTTGTCAATGTCACCGTGAACCAGCATCAGATGTCCTTTCAGCTGTTTGACGATTTCCGGATTTGTAGCTATCTTGTAAGAGAAGACCGTATCACCTTTTTCTGTCACCTCCTCCTTTACACCATGATGGGTTTCGCTCCACCAACGGTTATAGATGCGGTTGTCATGATTGCCGGCACACGATACTGCAGCCTTATAGAAATCGGGATATTGGCAGATAGCGGCAGTCGACATGAAACCTCCGCCCGAATGTCCGTGAATACCGACACGGTTGATGTCAATGAACTTATAACGGGCAGCCAGTTGCTCTACAGCAGCCTTATGGTCAGCCAACGGATAATCACGCATATTACCATAACCATAGTTATGATACCATTTGGAACGGCTGGGATGCCCGCCCCGCTGACCTACAGAAATGACGATGAAGCCTGCCTGAGCCAAACGATCGGTACGGACACTCATACGGGTAAACGGATAATAGACCGCTTCCACCTGAGGACCCGGATATACATAGTCGATAATCGGATAAACCTTGGTAGAATCGAAGTTATACGGTTTGTACATCACACCGTACAGATCGGTAACCCCGTCGGCAGCCTTTACCGTAAACAGCTCGGGGAACTGATAACCGGCAGCCTTCAGCTGTGAGAAGTCGCTTTCCTGGATGGTCATCACCTTCTTACCGTTACTGTCAATCAAATCGGCACATGGCACCGTATTCACACGGGAATAGTTGTCAACGATGTAGCGTGCATCATCGTCTACCTCCACCTGATGGAAATATTCCCCCTTGGTAAGCAACTGCAGACCACTTCCGTCCGCCTTTACCTTATACAGATGCTCATAATAAGGATTTTCTCCTTTTTCACGTCCGTTGGCTGTAAAATAGATTGTCCGGGTAGCCTCATCCACCTTCAAGACCTGTTCCACATGCCATGGGCCTTCTGTTATACGGTTCTTCAGATTTCCCTTGTCATCATACAGATAGAGGTGTGCCCATCCGTCACGTTCACTCCACTGTATGAATTCCTTTCCTCCCTTGAATACGAAGATAGGGCGTGTTTCCTGGTAAGTGTTCATACGTTCCTTGACAACAGGTACAATCGAATCTTCGCCGATGGTATAGGTACATACGTCAATACGGTGCAGGTCACGGCTGCTCCGGGTCAGGAAGAAACGGTTGTTATCACCCTGCCATACCATCGGAATGAACTCGGCGTCACGCTGTTTCTGTTCATAAGGTTTATACTCCAGTCCCAACGTCTGATCCTTCCAAGCTGCAACCTTGATTTCCTTACGGCTATTGTCGGTCATGTCGAAGAGGTAAAGATGATCTACCGGTGAAGTCATCTCACCCGGCATCTGATACTTGTATGTCTCCAATGTAGGACGCGGTTCCGCTATCGAATTGATGACCCACAGATTCTTCACCTTGCTGTCGTCCGAAACGACAGTCACATAATGTCTGGAATCGGGAGACCAATATCCCCATGCTCTACGGCGCTTGCCGTTACACAGCGTATCTGTGTTCAGTATACTGCGCGGGATGCCGTAACCGAAATCGGGTGTCCCGTCGTTAGTCAGCTGGATTTCAACAATCGTACTGTCTTTTTCATCCTTCTGTGCCTTTCGGTAATCTTCAATGCTCATCCTATACAGATTACAATCTTTGGCATAGACCACAGTCTTTCCGTCGGGAGAAACAGAAGCCCAAGACAAACGTTCAGGTTCCTTGGCGTCATCATCCAGCAACGTCAACTTTTGCGTCGGATAGTCGTAAGAAAAATAAAACACTTTCTTTTCCTTCCGTTTCTTCTCATCCTTGTTCAACTTGTCTTCCTGTGAAGATACCACTTCGAAAGTAAAGGTACGTCCGTCTTCCTTCGCCTTCAGGTTCCGTACAGGCAGATGTCGTGCTTCAAACGGGTCATGTACAATCTCGGTCAGTTCGGCAGCCAAGCGATCTCTGTCGAACAATAGCTTCTTGCTGCGGGAAGCCGGATTCACCACGTACCAGAACGTCCCTTCGGATGTCTTATACTCAAACCAGAAATTATTTCCCTTCTGGAACCAGTGCGGATCTACCATCGTAGAAAACAACATGTGATCCAGCTTCTCTTGCGTGAACTTTTCCGCCTGAAGATATTCGGGCAGACGTTCCTGTGCTGCCGTCTTCCCCGAATACAGGCTCAAGGTTCCGGCCAGCAGCGCTACAAACAACATTCTTTTTTTCATATAAACTCCCATTATAATTAAAAAAAGCAGAGCGGATACAAATGCCATTAAGGAAACACCTCGCGACAACCTGTATCCGCCTTATATAATCATATATCTATACTTTCATCAGAACACAAACCTGAGTATATCATTGAAGTTCGCCCAAATCAACAGTCCGAAGAGCAGGAACATACCCACCATCTGCGCATATTCCAAGAATTTGTCGCTCGGTTTACGGCGGGCTATAATTTCATAGAGCAGGAACAATACATGTCCGCCGTCCAACGCCGGAATAGGCAGGATATTCATAAATGCCAGAATGATAGACAGGAAAGCAGTCATCTCCCAAAAACGCTGCCAGTCCCATACCTTCGGGAATATACTTCCGATTGTTCCGAAGCCTCCCACACTCTTGGCACCTTCTTTGGTAAACACATACTTCATGTCGTTTACATACCCTTTCAAGGTATTGACCCCCAACGTGATTCCAGCCGGGAATGATTCAAAGAAACCGTAAGTAAGATTTGTCGCTTTATAATCAAGCAGACCTCCCAACGCATTCACCTTGAACTGACTGTCGGTCGTCACATTGACTGTATCACGGAGTCCGTTACGTGAATAGACCAGAGAAAAACCAGCCGATTCCTTCTTATCCAGTTCCGCCTGTACCTCCAGTTTACTCATTTCATCCATAAACTCGTTCCACGACGTAATCGGTGTACCGTTAAATGCAATCAGCGAGTCGCCTTTCTGTATTCCGGCCTGTGCAAACCCGCCTCCGGGAATAACTGAATCAACCACATTCGGACGGAAAGTAGCCACAAACAACGGATCTTCCTTCGCCACGTCCAACAGACTCAGTTCCGGCATCAGAATCTCCACATCCTTACCGTCACGGAGCACCGTCACTTCACGGGCCTCCACAATACTACGGAGCATGTCCATATCGAACTTCACCAGTTCCTTACCGTCGGCCGATTTCAGGATATCACCGTCGCGGAATCCGATTTCTTTGGCTGTCTCATTGAATTTCATACCATACGTCATGTCCTTCAAAGCCACATACGAATCGCCCCAGGTGAACAGAATCATCGAATAGATAAACAGAGCCAACAGGAAGTTCATCAAGACTCCCCCAATCATAACCAGCAGACGCTGCCATGCGGGTTTCGAACGGAATTCCCAGGGCTGGGCGGGCTGCTTCATCTGTTCAGTATCCATCGATTCGTCAATCATACCCGAAATCTTGCAATAGCCCCCCAACGGAAGCCATCCTACCCCATACTCCGTATCACTGTTCTTCGGCTTATACTTGAACAACGAAAACCAGGGGTCGAAAAAAATATAGAATTTCTCCACACGGATCTTGAACAGCCGTGCAAAGAAGAAGTGTCCTCCCTCATGAACGATTACCAGCAGCGAAAGGCTGAGGATAAGCTGAAGGGCACGAATCAAAAACGTTTCCATTTACTTTTAACTTCTGATTTTATAATTAATATTCCTATGTTAGTTCATTCCGTTAATGACCAGCTCGGCTGCAATGCGGCGTGTCTCGGCATCTGTCGATACATAGTCCTCATAGGTAGGCGTCTTGATGAAAGCTACCCTTTGCATGGACTTTTCGATTACGTCACTCATCCCCAGGAAAGAGATCTGGTCTTTCAGGAAAGCCGCCACTACCACTTCGTTGGCCGCATTGACGATACACGGCATATTACCACCCTGATGCAAGGCCTCATAGGCCAAGGCCAGGTTACGGAAACGCTTTGTATCGGGAGCCTCGAATGTCAGTTCATGACATTTCATAAAATCCAGACGGTCGAACGATGAACGGATACGTTGAGGATAAGAGAAAGCATACTGGATGGGCAGACGCATATCCGGTACACCCAGCTGGGCTTTTACAGCCCCATCCTCGAACTCTACCATGGAATGGATGACCGACTGAGGATGTACCACCACTTCAATCTGGTCGGGACGTACACCGAACAACCATTTGGCCTCAATCACTTCAAAGCCTTTATTCATCATGGAAGCCGAATCCACGGTTATTTTGGCACCCATCTTCCAGTTGGGGTGTCTCAGAGCCTGCTCTTTCGTAACAGTCTTCAACTGATCCATCGTAAAAGTACGGAAAGGACCTCCCGATGCCGTCAAGATCACTTTCTCCAACGGATTGTTGAATTCCAGACACTGGAATATGGCCGAATGTTCCGAATCGACCGGAAGAATCGGAGTCTGGTATTCATTCGCCAGAGCGTTCACCAGCTCACCCGCAACCACCATGGTCTCCTTATTGGCCAATGCTATCACCTTTCCGGCGCGGATGGCATTCATCGTCGGACGAAGCCCTGCATAACCCACCATAGCCGTCAGTACAATATCTACCGGCTTCTCCTGTACTACCTGACAGAGAGCATCCGCTCCGGCATATACTTTGACAGGAAGATCGGAAAGTGCTTCCTTCAGCTGCAGATATTTATCTTCATTTGCGATGACAACAGCTGCAGGCTGGAACTTACGAGCCTGTTCTGCAAGCAGATCCACCTTATTGTTCGCCGTCAGTACATAAGCCTCATACAGATCGGGATGCTCCTCAATCACCTGCAAGGCCTGTGTTCCTATAGATCCTGTAGAACCTAATATTGCAATCTGTTTCTTCATAAATACAATTAAAATACTACATATTTTTCGGGATTGACCGGATTTCCCCTATGCCATACCTCAAAATGGAGATGAGGCGTACCGGTATCAATACGGTCACCATTTCCTATCAAGGCTATCACCTCTCCCCCCTTCACCTTGTCGCCAGTCTGTTTCAGCAACGACCCGCAATGTTTATATACAGTCACAAAGTTCTGAGGATGCTGGATCTGTATCACATAACCCGCCTCTGCCGTATAGGCCGATAAAATGACTGTACCGTCAAGTGCCGCCAGGATATTTTCATTCGGACTGGCCGTCAAATCTACTCCGAAATGACGTTTTTCCGGGTTGAAATCAGTCGACATCACTCCACGCAAAGGCCGGTAGAAAATCAGTCCGGAAGCATCGGGAGCATTGTTCACCGCCGTCAGATTATACCGTTCCCTTTCCTCATACTTCTTCCGGAACTCATCTTCTTCTTTCGAGCGTTCCATCAGTTCTTCGGCACGTAAATCGGTCAGGGAGTCGATAGATTTTACGGTATCGGCCTTCACCTGTCCGCTCAATATATCCTGAACATTCATGATATACTGTTTCTGACGGTCAAGAGCCGCCTGCAATGAATCGGCCCGCAAGGCATTGGCAACCACCTGTTCACGTACTTCACTGTTCATATATCCCGGCAGGTAGTTCCGTAAAGGGGTAAACACGATAATGACCGCAGCAATCAGGAAGATGACGATACAGGCCGTCAACAAGACCGAAAGCCCGTTCAGCTTGGAGACGTGGATACCTACCACCTCTTCCAACGTGTTTTCGTTGATAATCGTCAGTTTATACTTGAACTTGATATTATGCCAGAATGCTTTACGACCTTTCTTCTTCATCTGCCAAACCTATATTTATACCGAAAGCCTCACTTTCAATCCAGCAAACCCTCCGGAATATCCACTGTCAGTATCCGGTTATGTCTGTCTACACCGACAATAAACTCTTCATGCGCCGGAAGCAACAGTTCTTCCCCCTCCTTTTCGATTACAAAAAGAACATTCAGGGTTGTATCGTCCACATCAGTGACGGTACCCAAATCACCATGGCGCACGTCATCGACCTTAAAGCCGACAAAAAAATTCCAGGATGTGATTTCATCCTGCTCCTCCATATATTTCTTAGGGAAAAATACCTGCACATTCGTCAGCATACGGGCCTTTTCTGCCGTATCTATCCCTTCAAATTTCATAAGCACCACATCGTCCGAACGGAAACGATACTCCTCAATGAAGAACGGAACCAGAATCCCGTCCATCATCAACACCAGGTAATCACAATCCACACGGTCGAATATGTCGTCCGTAAAAGTAAGCGAGACCTCCCCCTTGATTCCATGGGGCTTGTTGATTACGCCTATCTTAAAAACTTCTTCCTTTCTTATCATACGCCACTTACACGGGTTATACGGGCTCCCAAGGCCGTCAGACGCTGTTCTATATCCTGATACCCCCGGTCTATCTGCTCAATGTTATGGATACGGCTTATTCCATCGGCACTCAACGCCGCTATCAGCAAAGCAATTCCGGCACGGATATCGGGCGAAGTCATATTTCTTCCACGCAGACGGAAGTTATGGTCATGGCCTATCACTACCGCCCGGTGCGGATCACACAATATAATCTGAGCTCCCATATCTATCAGTTTGTCGACAAAAAACAGGCGGCTCTCAAACATTTTCTGATGGATCAGCACACTGCCTTTCGCCTGAGTGGCCACGACCAGAATCACACTCAGCAAGTCGGGAGTAAGTCCCGGCCACGGAGCGTCGGCTATGGTCATGATCGAGCCGTCCAGGAACGAATCTATCTCATAATGGTCCATATGAGGAATCACAATGTCATCGCCTTTCAGTTCCATCTGGATACCCAGACGACGGAAACTGTCGGGTATGATTCCCAGATTCTCATACGAAACGTTCTTTATTGTTACTTCACCTCCCGTCATGGCCGCCATACCGATAAAGCTTCCCACTTCAATCATATCCGGCAGAATCCGGTGTGTACATCCATTCAGACTTTTCACCCCTTCAATGACCAGCAGATTGGAAGCAATACCCGAAATACAGGCTCCCATGCTGTTTAACATGCGGCAAAGCTGCTGGATATAAGGCTCACAGGCCGCATTATAGATGGTAGTCTTACCTTCGGCCAGTACGGCTGCCATAATGATATTGGCAGTACCGGTTACAGAAGCCTCATCCAGCAACATGTAGGTTCCCTTCAGTTTATCTGCTGAAATCTGGAAAACACCCCGGCTGTCGTCATAAGAAAATTGGGCCCCCAGCTTTTGGATACCCAGAAAATGCGTATCCAGCCTGCGGCGCCCTATCTTGTCACCGCCAGGCTTCGAGATCCGCGCCTTACCGAAACGTGACAGCATCGGACCGATCAGCATGACCGACCCTCTCAGTTTCGAGCAACGGGCCAGGAAATCATCACTTTCCAGATAAGCGAAATTCAGCTCATCGGCCTGAAAAGAATACGTATCCTTATCTTCTTTTGCCACCTTCACCCCCATATCACGGAGCAGCTGGATAAGATTGTTCACGTCCAGTATATTGGGGACATTACTCACAGTAACCTTCCCGTCTGTCAGCAACGTAGCGCACAAAATCTGCAGAGCTTCGTTCTTCGCTCCCTGGGGAGTGATCTCACCCCGCAGCTGGTGTCCTCCTTCGATTACAAATGAAGCCATAAATAGCGGTTTGTATAGATTAATACTTACGTTTCTGCTGGTTGTTGTTATTCATCTGGCGACGACGTGGAATAAACGTACGCTGTTCCGTTAGATGCAGCTCTTCGGCCGACAGACGGATTTTCCCGCCCGACAGTTCATACAGGTCATCCAGAATTTTCTGGTCTTCCACACCATCCTTGTTCCAGTTCAGATAATCCTTTTTCATATGATTGGCAATCATCTTTATCAACTGCTTTCTCTCATCCCCTTCAGGATAATCGACTGCAATCTTGATCAGATCCTGGATAAACTGCCCGTAATGACGGTAACGGATATGGCTTTGAGAATAAGGGATACGGTCGGGCTTGATTTCCAGACTCTCTTTCTTCACGATCTCTACAGGATAATCGATATCCAGTTTGAAATCGGCCATTATGGCCAGGTGGTCCCAAAGTTTACGGTTACCATTCTCTATATCACGCAAATAGGGGAACATTCCTCCCATAATGTTAATAATTGTATTGGCGCAACGTTGACGTTCCGCACGGTCCTCAATAGTCAAAGCATGGTCAACCATATTCTGTACGCTCCGCCCGTATTCTGGAAGCGGTAATTTTCGTTGCTGGGTATTATATTCCATATATTTTCAGGGAAAATCACTGTTATAAAATCTGTCAACTAATTGTATTTACCGGACTTCTACAATAATTTTTTGGGAGTAGAAGCCACAAATTCCTTCAAATAGAAAGGCTCGAAATAAGCCACGTCCTTAAAGTCATTCAGTGCCATTGCCTTTTCGGCCAGAGGGAACATCCACTTTGCCAGCGGATGGATATTGTCAATAAAATGCGCATTGGGATGAGTCAGCTTCTCACGGCACTTGGCGGCACCGTTACCGAAAAAATAGACAGGATGCTTATCCAGGAATGAAATATACGAATTTTCATCAATGATATCGGCACTCACAGGTTTCTGTACCTTCAGCGCACGGTCATAAATAGCCGAATAAACTTCCATACGGCGCGCATCAATCATCGGACAAAGCAATGCGTCTTCGGGCAGTTCCTCCGAAAGCAGTACCGGAACAGCCATTACTTCCAGTGTAGGCAGGCCGATCAATGGAATGTCACGACCATAACAGATACCTTTTGCCATAGATACCCCTATACGCAGGCCCGTATATGAACCCGGACCGCAACTTACGGCCACCGCATCCACCGGTATGGCATGATTATCAACAAAAGAGAGGGCTTCATCCACATAAACGCCCAAGACAACGGCATGCGAAGGCCCCTTAAAGTCTTCCTTCGAGAAAATGGTAGTTCCATCCTGACTTACAGCGACCGAACACACGGCTGTCGAAGTTTCAATATGTAAAATACACGACATAATTTATTCCTTATTATATAGAGTGCAAATATACACTTTTATTTGTAGTCTTTTTCCATAAAATAGTTACTTTTGCAAAAAATTGCAAGAGTTATGATACAATCAATGACCGGATACGGCAAAGCAACCGCCACTTTCGGTGACAAGAAAATCAACGTAGAAATCAAATCGCTGAACAGTAAGGCAATGGACCTGTCGACACGTATTGCTCCATTGTACCGTGAAAAAGAGATGGATATCCGCAACCTGATAACCAAGACATTAGAAAGGGGAAAAGTGGATTTCTGCCTGTGGATTGAAAAAGACGCATCCGAAACCGCCACTCCGATCAATGCCGCATTGGTCGAGAATTACTATAACCAGATCAAGGCCATTTCAGAAAGTTGCCATATTCCACTGCCAGCCGACTGGTTTTCAACATTGCTCCGTATGCCCGACGTCCTGACACGGGTAGATGTACAGGAATTGCCTGAAGAAGAATGGGAAACAGTCCGCAATACTGTTGAAGAAGCTCTGCAACATCTGGTAGACTTCCGCAAGCAGGAAGGAGCGGCACTCGAAAAGAAATTCACCGAAAAAATCGACAATATCGAACGTCTGCTTAAGTCAATCGAGCCCTATGAAAAGGAACGTGTCGCCAAAATCCGCGAACGCATAACCGATGCGCTTGAAAAGACAATCAGTGTAGACTATGACAAGAACCGCCTTGAACAGGAACTGATATACTATATTGAAAAGCTGGACATCAACGAAGAGAAACAACGCCTGGCAAACCACCTGAAATATTTCCGCGAAACTATGGCAGGAGGCCACGGACAAGGCAAGAAGCTGGGATTCATCGCCCAGGAAATGGGACGTGAAATAAACACCACCGGCAGCAAGTCGAACCATGCGGAAATGCAGAACATCGTAGTCCAGATGAAGGACGAACTGGAACAGATCAAGGAACAGGTTCTTAACGTAATGTAAAAAAAATAAAGATCTATGACAGGAAAACTCATCATATTTTCAGCTCCTTCAGGTTCGGGAAAGTCTACAATCATCAATTATCTGCTTACCTGCAACCTGAATCTTGCCTTCTCCATTTCTGCAACCAGCCGCCCACCCAGAGGTACGGAAAAGAACGGCGTAGAATATTTCTTCCTGACCCCTGAAGAGTTCAAACGGCGCATTGCCGCCAACGAATTTCTGGAATACGAGGAAGTTTATACCGACCGTTTCTACGGCACACTGAAATCCCAAGTAGAAAAACAGCTTGAGGCAGGACAGAACGTGGTATTCGACGTTGACGTTGTAGGAGGATGCAACATCAAGAAATTCTACGGCGACCGTGCTCTCTCCGTCTTTATCCAACCGCCTTCCATCGACGAACTGCGTGCCCGCCTGAACGGTCGTGGCACCGATACTCCCGAAGTGATAGAAGACCGCATCGCAAAAGCCCAGTTTGAATTGGGATATGCCGACAAGTTCGATGTGGTCATCGTCAACGACGAACTGGAAAAAGCCAAAGCCGAGGCCCTGAAAGTTGTTTCCGACTTTATCAAAAAATGACACGACTATGACCAAAGACCCTAAAAAAATGATCCGGACCATGATGGTCATTACTGTCATCATCGGTCTTGTTGCACTGGCCGTAGGCTTTATGGCCTTGGCTATGAAAGAATATATCATCGCTGCAGCCATGTTCTTGCTGGCTGGCTGGCAGATTGCTAACTTCAGAAGATGGAAGAAAGGCCTATAAGGACAGGTATTTTCGGGGGAACATTCAACCCTGTACACATCGGCCATCTGGCATTGGCAAACTACTTGTGCGAGTATGCCGGACTGGACGAGATCTGGTTTCTTGTCACCCCTCAGAATCCTTTCAAGAAAGATATCCGGCTGCTTGATGACTCTCTGCGACTCCAGATGGTTCAGGCAGCCGTCTGTTCATATCCCCGCTTCAAGGCTTCCGACTTTGAATTCAACCTTCCCCGTCCCTCCTATACCGTCGAGACACTCAACCGGCTATCGGAGGCCTACCCCGACCGTGATTTTTCACTGATTATCGGAGCCGACAACTGGCAGGAATTCCACCGTTGGAAATCTCCCGACGAAATCATAAGCAAATACCGGATACTCATCTATCCACGGGTAAACTACCCGATCGATACGGCGTCACTTCCCGGAAGGGTACAACTCATCGAAACCCCGCTTCTGGAAGTCAGCTCTACATTTATCCGCCAGGCCATTCGCGCGGGTAAAGATATCCGATACTTTCTCCATCCGGAAGTCTACCGCATCATTAAGAAAAAGAAACTATATCTAAACGAGTGATAATTATGAAAATGTTAAAAATCCCAGCATTTGCATTGGCCGCACTGATGCTGGCAGGTACAACCACGGACGCCAACGCTAAAATCTTCAAGAAAAAGGAGAAAAAGACGCCCGTAGCGGCAGCGACCACAACTTCGTCGGCCAAGAAAGGCCCGAAAGCATACAGCAGTGTCATTACCGGCAAGGCTGCAAGCACATACGGATTCATTACGGTACACAAAGTGGACAATAACTACTACTTCGAGATTCCGGACTCCATGATGAACCGCGACATCCTGGTCGTGAACAGAATAAGCAAAGCTCCCACCGGGAAGCAGAAAGAAAAGATCGGTTATCCGGGAGACATCATAGGCAGCAAGGTTATCCGGTTCGAAAACGGTCCCGAAAACAAAATTTTCGTCCGGGAATATTCGTTCCGTGAGCGCTCTACCGATAAAGACGGAATGTATCAGTCGGTCAAGAACTCCAATATACAGCCTATCGTAGCCGACTTCAACCTGGAAGCTGTAAGAGACAGTGGATCGGTACGGAACTATGTCATCAACATCGGTGCACTGGCCCAGAAAGAAAACGCACTGTTCTCATTCGATAGCCAGAGCAAAGAGGACATCGGACTGACGACATTCGAAAGCAATGCATCCTACATCGATACCCTGAAAGCCTTCCCGCAGAATATCGAACTGTCCACAGTAGTAACTTACCAGCCCAAGAAGGGAAAGAATTACAACTCCTTCCTCGAAACAGGTAGCCCGAGTACCCCTTTGACATATGAGCTGAACAGCTCCATGGTACTTCTCCCGAAAGTACCTATGAAACCCCGTCTGTTCGACCCGAGAGTCGGATATTTTACTGTAAGCTATACCGACTTCGACAGCAACCCCCAAGGTATTGAACACAAACAGCTCATTACCCGCTGGCGGCTGGAACCGAAAGACGAAGCAGCCTACCTGCGCGGTGAACTGGTAGAACCGAAAAAACCGATTGTTATCTATATCGATCCGGCAACTCCAAAGAAATGGGTACCCTACCTGATACAAGGAGTAAACGACTGGCAGGCAGCCTTCGAAAAAGCCGGGTTCAAAAATGCCATCTACGCTCTCGAAGCTCCGACAGACGACCCAAGCTGGAGCCTGGAAGATGCACGCCATTCAGCCATTGTATACAAACCGTCTGAAATAGCCAATGCCAGCGGACCGCATATCAACGACCCGCGTAGCGGAGAAATTATGGAAACCCATATCAACTGGTATCACAATGTAATGAGCCTGTTACGCGACTGGTACATGATACAGGCCGGAAATATTGATGAAGCCGCACAGAAAATGCAGTTCGATGACGAACTGATGGGACAACTTATCCGTTTTGTTTCTTCACATGAAGTGGGACATACCCTTGGACTACGTCATAACTTCGGATCATCAGCTACCATACCGGTAGAAAAGCTGAGAGACAAGGCATGGGTGGAAGCCAACGGACATACACCTTCTATCATGGATTATGCCCGGTTCAACTATGTGGCACAACCGGAAGACAGCATTTCACGTGCCGGCATATTCCCCCGTATCGGTATATACGACAAATGGTCTATCGAATGGGGATACCGCTGGTTACCTCAATTCAAGACAGCAGAAGACGAAGTGGAATTCTCTAACAAGGACATCATCGCCAAACTGAAATCGGACAAACGTTACACATTCGGAACCGAATCCGACCCGAATGATCCGCGCAATCAAAGTGAAGACTTGGGTGATGACTCCATGCTGGCTAGTGAATATGGCATCAAAAACCTGAAACGTATCATGCCGAACATTCTGAAATGGTCATATGAGCCAAACAAGTCGTATACGGGCGCCCAGAACGTCTACATGCAAGTGTTCGCACAATTCACGCGTTACATGGGACACGTAGCCAAAAACGTTGCAGGCATCTACAGTAACAATATCACCGTAGAACAGACCGACGGTATCGCACGTGAATTCGTCCCGGCCGACATCCAGAAACGCGCCGTGAAATTCCTGAACGAACAGTTGTTCACTACCCCCGAATGGTTGATTGACAAGGAACTGGCAACTAAGGCCAGAATTGTTCCAATGAATTCCATCAACGCTCTCCAGGCCAACATTCTTTCACGCCTGATCAGTGAAAACACACTGAACAAGATGAGCGAAAATGAAATGACCAATGGTAGCAAGGCCTATACATCGACCCAAATGTTCAATGACTTGAAACAATGTATCTGGAGCAATCCGTCAAAATCGGATCTGTGCCGGAGAAGCCTTCAGAAAGCCTACGTACAGGATCTGATCAATCTGCTTGACAAATCCGATAAAGGAACAGACAGTAACCCTACCAAACGTTACAGTTATTCGGATGCCCCGGCTATTGCACGCGGACAACTGGTTGAGCTGAGCCGTACCATCAAAGCTGCGGCCAATTCTACTTCCGGCATTGTCAAGAGCCATTACCAGAACCTCCAGGCCATGATTGACAAGGCATTGAAAAACGACTGAGATAATTCTGAATTCTGAAATAAAAATCCGGACAAAGGCCTTTGGGTAAAACCTTTATCCGGATTTTTTATTTTATACTTAATTTATAACAATCATTTTTCCAATGCCTTGATCAGTAACATCATATTTTCAATGTAAGCTTTTACAGATATACATTTTACATCTTCATCACAAGGATACGGTGATGTGTCATATTCATCACCTACCATATTTTCGGAATACTTATTATCGGCATATTCTCCTGTTTCCCCATTGTATTCCTTATAAGGATTTGATATGCTGCTCAACTGTGAATACCAGCATCCATCCTTCTTCGCCTCATCAACTAAAGCGGAAACAGCCTGTTCATCTGCAGCTGCAAAAGGAAGACGACTATAATATTTCGGCAATGGAATCAATTCATCTGACATCAGCGGAGATGCCTTCAACAATTCATTCCGGTCCAGTTTCTTTACCTCTTCATAAGCCTTACGTAAAGCTTTAGGATTGACGTAGGTAGCCGAACTGTAATGAACGATGGTATTCTCTATGTTCTGGTCTATGTAATACTTCCCGTTATGTATATTACCTCCCCGACGATGTACATACAAGGGTTTTCCCGTATCGGGATCTACAAAACGGGGCACAAGAATCTCATCGGAATTCCGTGGCTGACGACGCCATTTCTTCACCTCAGATGCGGGCAGTTTTTGAGATTCAAGGAAACGGATGGCCGCAGGAATCCCCGACAGGAAACGGGTATCGGCAGTAAGTTTGTAATACTCCATCATCTGATAGATCATGCCCACTGTAGTACCTGTATTCACACTACGCGGCTCGTATGAACGGGCATGAGCCGGTTTCAAATCAGTTACCGTATACTGGTCGGCCCATCCGGAATACGGTTCTCCCTGCTGCAATGTTATCATCAGATACATGGCACGCATGATAGGCTCCTTTATATTCTGCAGACCAGCAGACTGGTAACACTGAATCAGGAAATCAATAATCTCGGGAGTCACTTCATCGTTCAAGGTAATGAAAGAAGAATAGTCATCCTTCCCTTCAAAAGGATGTTCATATTTCAACGGGAAACGCTGCGGCCATCCTCCCGACGGATACTGACTTTCAAGCACCATATGGATAACCTTTTCAAGCGGCTCCCTGTATACCGGATCATTCTTTTCAACATACATGCGGAGCAGAAATTTGGCCGCCATAATTGTCCCCAAATCATCGAAAGTAGCATTACCATAGTAATGACGGAATTCTTCCAGTCGCCATCCGTTTTTCCCGACAGTATCATACCAGCTCTTCAGCGAATTCTCACCGGCAAAATCGAACACATAATTCCATCCGCCACATTCAAGCTGTCCCCAGATCAAGGTATTGGCCACCTGCCTGGCCGCCTCATAATAATATTCATCACCTGTTGCATGGTAAGCGTCCAACAACAGATGCCCCATCGACGGAGTTCCCGGTGGCTGGATCCATACCATCGTACGTTTCGCCTCCATCTCTCCCCATGAACGGGACAGATCGGGCAGATAATTCCACACAAAACCACCACGATAACTCACACTGTCCATCATATAATGGGTTACCGATTTCATCGTACTAAGAATCTCATTCCGGTTATCCGCCATAGAACGGGCTTGTATACTTACGGTCAGACCTCCCCCTAACAGCAGCGTCAATCCGGCCCTTGAAAACAAATGCCTCAACGTGTCTTTCATGTTTACATTTAATTAGATTGTTTAGATTGGTTCAAAAGATTAGATGTTGAATTTAATCATTTTTTCCTATTATTGAAGTATAAAACGCTTTTTTCCGACATTTTTTTATTTTAAAGAAGGATATCATTTTAATTCCGTATATTTGCTATAGAACATTTTAAAAATCAAATATCATGAATACAACAAGATCAATCCTTTTGGCAGGAACATTGGCTCTATCATTTATTGGCCTGAACAGCTGTAACGGAAAAGCAGAAAATACGGCAGTAACCAATGACACCGACAGCACAGCTGTAGTACAGGAAAATACCGTACCAACCATTACCGTAAGCAGTCAGCCGTTCATGTTCGAAGCAGAAAAGGAATGGGAACAGACATCCGACAAAGGTGTTACCCGGCAAATTATGGGCTACAATGACAACATCATGATGGTAAAGGTGAAATTTGAAAAAGGAGCATGCGGAGCAGCCCATGAACATCCTCATACCCAAGTTACCTATGTAGCCAGCGGTAAATTTGAATTTACGGTAGGTAATGAGACCAAAACAGTATCGGCCGGTGATGCCATCTATATGGAACCGAACATCCATCATGGATGTAAATGCCTTGAAGCCGGCATGCTCATAGACTGCTTCTCACCGATGCGCGATACATTCCTAAAAAAATAATAATAGCAGATTTCCCTGTCAGTCAATAAAATAAAGCATCAGGTCTTTTATAGCATGAGGCATAAAAAAGACCTGATGCTTTATTATTCTCACTAATTCCACTTTATTTCCAACTCATGAAGCATAGTGGCGCTAGGGCCCGCAGAACCTGTGTGCTGCACTCCTGTCCCTCCGAAAAAATTGGGTATAATATCAGCCTGCAGATTGACTTCCTTTTTCAGGTTCGGATCGGAAGTTTCAGGTTGATCCGATTCTGTTTCGACGTGTGCAAACAGTTTGTTCCCGTTTTTGGTCCATAAATGAATGGTACATCCGGTCAGATAGCAGGTAGCCGAAACAGGGTCTCCCAATTCAGTAACCTTGCCATGGTCATATCTTACCAGTTGGAAATCGACTGCCTTATGATACTTTACCGTACGGACAATTCTCAAAGCATAACCGCTAAGGGTACGTGTATCGAATTTGATATAGATATCCATATATTGTCCAGTAGCACTTCCAAAACCCTGCCCCGCCTGTTTACACGGATCAACCAGCAAGGTTATATCCATGTCACCATACTCACCCGAAAGCGGTGTATATAACAAACGGGCGCCTTTGGCCTTCTGCATCAATCCCGTCCCAACCGCCGCATCGAATCCTTCACCGTAATACCAACTGTCGGCTTGCGGTTCCCAAGGGTATTCAGATGTGTCTTGTGGCTTGTAACCATCCACCGTCCAATATCCCGGAATCACATGAGGCTGGTATTCCGCAGGAAAATTCTGGAAATCGGTATGATAACGTTTAGGTTCCTTTATTTCATCGGCATCAATTGCCTTACGGAGACAGGCCTTTACGGCTTTCCCCGGTAAACAGCGTAGATGTTTGGGCTGTACCGAAACCATGATATAATGCCCTATGTCTCCCGGACTCAACCTATAGGTATACTCCGGCTGGTCAAGACGCGATACCGAAATTTTTACCGGATTCTCTCCCGAAGTACCGGTACACCGGTACCAAGTAATTAAAGATTCATCCTTACGTCCTTCCAGATCCAAGGAATAACATACCTTCAGCCTTCCGTCGCCTGTCCTTTTTATTACCGGCTTCCGGATAAAGGCCGGCTCCGGCAAATAAGAAGGAACCGAGACCACTTCGGCCGCACCGCACAATCCTGAAGACGTTTCTGCACAGACAAGAACTCGACGGACTGAATCACCCGTATTAATTCCAGAAAGCTGTCCAGACAAAGCATCGGAAGCTACAACCACTGCTACCGATGCCGAATCACTGACCGACCAGTTCAGACTAGAATTACAAGCTTCATATCCTCCCCACCGTTTCACTACAGCCTTTACCGGTACAAAAGATTCACCAGCCTGCACACGAAGAAAATCCGGCTGTAATCCCACATACACGGGTAACTCCGACAAACTGATATTTCTCTCTTTTACCGCAGCATCAACCAAGGGCTTTATATGCATCGGGTCCCACCCGTCATTACCAGCCAGCAGATTATATGTATTATAAATAGTTTCACCCTTCCAACAGAATTTGTAGGCATCAAGTAAAGGCTTTTCATCCATCTTTACGGTAATACCCGGTACATCCTCACTCAGCAGGACCTCCTTCCCGTTACAGGTTACACCCGCCTGATAACACCGCAAAGCTGATGACGGATTTTGATTCCACCCCAGATAAACCGGTGTGTCCGCATGAAAACGGCAATCAACCAGGATCATCGGACTCTCCACTTTAGTAAGATACTGACGACTTCCACATTTGGAATAAATGTCACAGTCCAGGAATACGGCACCGGTCTCGGAAGTGGAATAGAAAGGTTTGGATCCATAAAATATGAATGTACATCCCAGGTAGACACCTGTTCCGCACAAAGCATCATCGGTACTCTCAAAATAACATCTATCAAACAATGTCCTCTTCCCTCCATTGAGCGGACACAAATTTAACCGGCTGATAAAACGTACGTCATGTGCCTCCAGTCTGTCTCCATCGGCAAAAGCCAGCTGTGCCTGCGTAACTGCCGGCATCCTTTTGTCACGATTCAACTCCGGCATTAGTGGAAAGCGCAAATCCACATTGCAATAATTTCCTAAAGTCAGATTATTCAATGAAATACCGTCCCCATGAAAAAAGAACATAGTAAAGTTCCCTACAGCACCTTGAGTCTGGCCTCTGTTCGATGCCAGAACCACATTCTCCGGATTATCGGTAAGTCCCTGTAACTTGAGCCATGGACAATGGATTTCCATTCCGAAAGGCACATTGCCATACTCCGGTTCACGCACTGCCGGATCATCAGGATTGTCCACCCAATATACATAAGGGGCCAGATATACCGTCATCCTGTCCTCTTCAGAAGTTCCCGGTTTCAAATGTGTTACTGCATCTACAAATGAATTGAATACATAAGGGTATCTGTCAACGTCTTCATCCGATAGTCTGCCATCGACAAAGAAGTTCTTCTCATCAAGTTGTATTTCGTTCCCTTTAAAGCGGATTCTGTCACCCAGGAACTCAATTGGTGACGACGGATCCAATGAAGAATAATCAGGACCTCCATAGATACCGGTACACAAGAAAAACAAAAGGAATAAAACTGAAACAGACCGTAAAACAAACATAGCAAAGCAGATAAGCGTTAAACAAAAACAATAGTAAAAATAAGAAAAATTCTTATTCTCACTACTATTCCCCAAACGTTTTTTCAATAAAAAGAATATGCCCGGATTAGTCCGGGCATATTCTTTTTACTTTATCATTTATGATTATAAGCTTCAATTGTTTCTGAATCCATAACCATTGGTAATCTTACCCAATGAGGTTTCCAAGACTGAGCTGTGGAATGGAACGAAATAAATAGGAGCTTCACCGTCTACGAAACCACGGAATACATAATCAGAATATTCCTTTTCATTATCAACGATATCCTTACCCCAGTTAACCATTGTATATCCGTCGGCCTCTAAAGCTTTTGCTTCTGCACTACCCGGTTCGATATGTTTGAACAGACCTTGGATAGCCAGATTGGTACCCGGATTTGCAGAATAAATAGTCTTACCCGTATAACCTTCCCAATCATCGAATACACCACGCCATCCAGGGAACATGACCGGATCATTTTCATTGGTGCATTGAGTAGTCAGACGATATCCGTACTGAGCCTTTGCATCCACACTCTTAGTCCATATATACAATGAAATGGTATTTCCGTTTTCGAATGTATAATAACCGTTTGTCTTCAAACCATTAACCATGGCTGCCAGATCAGCTTTCAGTTTCTTGATTGCTTCCGGTAACTTACCTGTACGAATCAAGTCATAACGACGAAGACCTTCACCACCGAATTCCAGTTTACGCTCCTGCTGGATAGCTTCCTTGATACCGCCCCATTTAGAAATGAATCCGTCAAGATTAGCCAGCTCCGGAGTTGCGAAAGCACGATTATGAACTTCTGACAGATACTGCTTTGCTGTAGCCTCATCACCCAATTCAGCCTTTACTTCAGCTAACATCAGGATTACATCCGACATACGTACGAACGGATTGTTGATACCAGACTGACGCTGTTTTGTCCAATATGGTTCCGGCTGGCGGTTTTCATCCCATTTATTGTTGGCAATACCACCACCGTTGGCCTGTGAACCCGGAGTAAACGGCAGCAGCTTTTCAACTCCATTCTTACCGTCACTACCTGTTACAGTACAAGTTACATCACGACGCATATCGTTCGGATCGAAATCTCCATAATAATATGTCGGATGGAAACGGCTCTGGCCATAATTCTTACATGGATAGTTGTTTGAACTTCCGGCTGAACTCGGACGACCGAATGCATAAGGACGTTCTGTCTGTACACCTCTTGTTTCAGGAATCTCGTATACGCTTTCAGAAGAAAGAACCAGATCATTGTTCTGCTGGAATACGTATTGGTAAGGATTTCCGAATGTCTGCCCGTTGGAACCGGCAGCACGAGGATCTACCGTACACAAAGATGCTGTACCCGGATGGTCCACACAATTCTGCAGGTATTTGGCTGCTATCTCATAGAATTTCTTGTAATCTGTACGACGTCCATAGAACGCATTGTTTGCATCTACAGTATTCAATTTCTCGAAACTCAGCACATTTCCGTCAAGATCCTTATAGAAATCAGATCCCAAATCGGTACGGCGGGTTGAATAACCGCCTGCATACAGACACATACGACCAATCAGGGCATCCACATAGTTACGGGTCATCATACTGGCATCGGCAGTAGCAGTTTCACCCAGATAATACATGTAAGGTTCAACCTGCATCAGCTTATTGATGTGATATTCATAAATCTGATCACGCGGAGTCAGACCTTCAGCTACCACACCCGGAACCAGATTGTGAGGAACATCACCCCAGAAACGGAGCAGCTCATTATAAGCTGTCGCACGTAAAGCTACAGCCTGCCCATACAAGTCGGTCATCTCGCTTACCGAACCGGTACCTGCCTCAATTTCCTTATAGGTATCTGTTGATTCAATAGCATTACAAAGCGTATTACATGTAGCAATGATACTGTACAGGTCAGGCCATGCATTTACACCATTGTTACCGGCTGAGTTGATATCAAAATTGGATGTTCCACCATAATACAGGTTTTCCGGAATGTGACGTGCCTGAGCGTCATAACCTTCTGGATGGCGTTCTGAATCGGAACCGCAGACAACCAGGTCATAAAACAATCCGTTAGCATGTACATAAGCCTTAGCACGCCATTTTTCGTATGCTTCCATCAAAGCACCACGGGCTGTAGTAACATCTCCGAACACGAATTCGGGAGTAGCTTCAGAAGGTGAAGAGGTGTCCAGGAAATCTTCACATGAAGTCATATTGAGCATCAAAAGCCCTACACCTAAATATGTAAATAATAACTTTTTCATTGTTTTTCGATTGATTAGTTAACTAATAATTTGTCAGAATGCAATATTTACACCAAATGTGAATGTTCTCGCACGAGGATAAGTACCATAGTCCATTCCTAACATTGGATATCCACCGGTATTAGCTGCAGTTGTAGTCTTGTTCGGATCTGCGTTAACTTCAGGATCGATACCGGAATAACCTGTAATAGTAAACAGATTACCTGCTGTCGCATAAATACGTGCACGTTGCATACCGATCTTCTTAGTCCATGCTTTCGGGAATGTATAACCGATAGTCAATGTATTCAAGCGCAAGAATGAAGCATCCTCCACAAAGGTTGACAATACGGTACCGTTTTCCATATAAGGAACACCATATTTTGCACCGGCATTCAATGCATCCAAAGCACTCGGTTCTACAACTGGAACCAGTTCACCGTTCTGGATATCATAAATCTGGTAACAGTCACTGATAAATGAAAGCTTGTTGGCACCGGCACCTGTATCCTTATTACCATACATGTTGATCAAAGAGTTGACATTGTATACATGACCGCCTGCAGCCCAAGCAAAACCGGCACTGAAATCAATATCCTTCCATGTCATGTTCAGGTTAAAACCACCGGTATGAGGGTGAGTGATTTCTCCCAAATCGGTGACATCGTCTGTATCTGCAACACCGTTACCGTCCAAATCACGCAGTTTTATGGCACCTGGGAAAGCTTTCTGTCCGTCGGGCAAGTTATAATGATTCGGATAGTTACCTACCTGGGTACCCAGATCTGCAACACCTTCTTTCAACGTATACATCTGGGTTGCAGGATCATAATTGAAATCGGCTGTAGTATAGAAACCGTCACAAATATAACCGCGGACCAGACCTACCGGCTTACCTTCACGGAATTCGTAGTCATAAGTCGGAGTGGTTGCATTGGAAGCCCATTGGGAACCATACTGTGCAATAATGTTATCGGCCAACTCATCAATGTTATTGTGGTTATAGTTATAAGTAGCAGAAATACCCAATGAGAAGTCTTTTGTACGGACAATGTCATAGTTCAATGCAATTTCTATACCTTTATTTGAAGTCTGGCCAATATTCTGATACTGGTATGAATAACCGGTAGTTTCATCGATAGGTATACACATCAACAGGTCCTTGGTTGTATTCCAATATGCATCGATAGTACCGGAAAGACGGTTACCGAAGAAACCGAAGTCAAGACCGATGTTACGTGAAATAGTTGTTTCCCATTTCAGATCAGGATTTGAAAGCATACCGCTAGGCTTGTAACCGGAATAAGTTTGTCCGTTGAAAGTTACGGTACTGGATTCCCAGGTTTCTCTCCAAAGGCTCGGGTCAATGTTATCGGCACCAGCCATACCATATGACAGACGGAGCTTCAGGTTATCCAACCAATCGCGTGTTCCTTCCATAAAAGATTCGTCAGAAATACGCCAAGCGAATGCACCTGCCGGGAAGTAACCCCAACGGTTATTCGGAGCGAACTTGGAAGAACCATCGGCACGGAACGTAACCGTAAACAAGTAACGGTCTAACAATGAATAGTTGGCACGGGCAAAGAATGAAACGGTCTTGGTCGGAGTTCCGATAGTATTGCTGAACTTATCTTTAGCCAAAGTCTTGTCGGTCTGGTCAATCATACCGAAAGTCTGGTCAAAGTCAAATCCGTCAGGATATCCATGACCTTCAATTTCCGTAGAATTAGATTTGGAAACGATTGTTTCCTGTCCTAACAGGAATGACAGATTATGTTTGTCGCTCAAACCTTGAACCTGATAATTCAATGTATTCACATTACGTAAATTATAGCCTTCGCTACGAGTCAGTTTGGCTACTTTATGACCTTGAGTCAATCCGTTTTCATAATATTTGGTTTCACCCCAATTACGTCCTGCACCGATTTCAGCACGTAAAGTCAGTCCTTCAATGATATCCCAAGAAAGAGCAGCAATACTTCTTACTCTTTGCTTTCTTGCAACATTCTGTACGTCATTGGTCCAATCAACCGGACTGCCATAAGAGGCATCCACATTATCTGCACCTAAACCAAATCCACCGAATGCTTCAGCATCACCCAACGGATTGTCAATAGGACGCCAACGGTATGCACCAGAGAGCAAAGAACCTTTACCGTTTGTAGAAGATTCCTTACCGGTCGTCTTGTCTTCAGAATAACGGATATCTACATCCAACTTCAAGTTTTTCAAGAGTTCCTGATTCAACTTCAATGATGTATTGAAACGGTTATAACCGGAATTGATCTTGATACCTTCATCATTCAGATAGTTTACATTCAACACGAACTTGGTCTTTTCACTACCTCCAGAAATTGAAAGGTTATGAGTATGCGCAATGGCATTACGCAATACGTCATCAGTCCAGTCATGAACACCGACATTGGCATAGTCGGCATAATGGTTACCATAAGCAGAACCCAAGCCAAAATATTTGGCAACACCGTCAGCACTTACGGCGCCACCGGTTCTTTCCAATGCATCGGCATAACCCCACTGATATTTTACGTATTCCTGTGCATTGAGCGGATCCAATGTCTTGGCAGCACTCTTTGTCTGGATATAACCGTTATATGTAACAGAAAGCTTGTCGGTCTTAGCCCCCTTGGTAGTAACCAAGATAACACCGTTTGCACCACGGGCTCCATAAATAGCGGTAGAAGAAGCATCCTTCAAGACATCGATTGATTCAATCTGGTCTGCCGGAATATCCGAAATTGAACTTACAGGGAAACCGTCGACAATAAACAACGGGTCATTGCTCTGAGTGATAGAACCACCACCACGGACACGGATAGATACTTCTGCACCCGGACGACCATCCTGTGAAGTAACAGATACACCGGCCAATTTACCTTGCAATGCCTGAGAAACATCTGATACCGGATTAGCTGTCAATGTCTCATTATTTACAGAAGCAACAGAACCTGTCAAATCACGTTTCTTGACAGTTCCGTAACCAATAACCACAACTTCGTCCAAAGTTTCGGTATCTTCCTTTAAAATAATGTTGAACGATTTCTGATTCCCGACCGGAACAGTCTGGGATATAAACCCTACATAAGTAATGGTAAGTACATCAGAATCCTTCACACCCTCCAGGGTAAACTTACCGTCAAAATCTGTAATGGTACCGTTGGTAGTACCTTTCACCAATACATTCACACCGATCATCGGTTCACCTGTACTATCTTTGATGATACCGGAAATCTGTTTACCTTGTGCAAATGCAAGCACACAGAACATACTCAGCAAAAATGTGGAGTATACTCTTTTTAAAAGCAGTAATCGATTCATACGTGTTTTTTAGTTTAGATAATAAATAAGGTTAAATCTCCGCGCCTCATACAACTGAGACATTTCAAAATTAGCAATATTTAATTAAAATGAAAGGACAAAGATGTTTTTTTAGGGAGAAAAATTGGTTTTTAACAATTAGTCAAAATTTATGAAGGGTAATCAGTACAATTTCGCTTGGAGTAAACAGGCGGATATCCTTACGGGACGTACCGATCCCGTTCGTAATAATCACAGGTATGCCTGCCGAATTGTGTTTCAAGCCCGTCATGAAACGGGTTCCGTATTTTGAAAAATGAGCGGGGGTATACCGCTTGAAGAAGCTCACCTGTCCTCCGTGGGTATGACCGGCCAATACCAGATCGGTATTGCTTATATCTGTATCTTCCGCATAATCCGGAGTATGGACAAGCATGATTACATAATCGTCAGGATGAAGGTTCAAAGTAGGCGAAACACCATTCTGTTTCAAGTCGAACGGATTACGGATACCACATAGCAAAATGTACTCATTCTTTTTCCATAACGTATCGACTTCATGCTCAAGCAAATGGATTCCAGTCCGTTTCATCTCCTCTTTCACTATCTCATAATTGGCATTGTTCTCATGGTTCCCCATCACTCCATAAGTACCGTAAGGCGGACGGAATGTATGAAGCAGATCAAAAAGCTCGGTCAGATTGCCTCCGTTCCGCCCCCTATAGTCGCCTCCCAACAAAAGGACATCGGCCTCTGTCGCCTGCAGGGCTTTCAGCAATCCCGGAAGCCTTTTCCGGTTAAAACGGCTTTCATAATGGAAATCGGAAGCAAAGGATATCCGGAATCCGTCGAATGAGTCGGGAAGCTGCTCACTGTATATCGTGTATTTTTTGATACGCCCAATCCCATGATACTTCGAAAATGAGGCTGTAGCACACGATGACAACAGAACAATTGAAATCAGAAAGATGAAATGAACAATTTTTCCCATATATGTAACATTGGATTTCACGACGAAAATAACACATTTCACGCAACAGGATAAAGGTATCGGCAGAAATTCCTAACTTTGTACACAAAATAATTCAGATCATGGTAAAACAAAACTCCGCAAAAGCCTGGTTGCTGGCTGCCCGCCCCAAAACGCTGACGGCAGCCTCTATCCCTGTGATGCTAGGATGTGCATTGGCCAACATGTACGGCCACTTCCAGACGGTTCCCGCCATATTATGTTTTCTGTTTGCATTTCTCATGCAGATTGACGCCAATTTCATCAATGACTTATACGATTATTTGAAAGGTACCGACCGGGAAGACCGGCTGGGACCCGAACGGGCATGCGCACAAGGCTGGATTTCTCCCGCCGGCATGAAAAAGGGAATTGCCATAACCACCATTCTGGCTGCACTTACAGGAATATGCCTGCTCTTTTACAGCGGATGGGAAATGATACCGGTAGGAATTGCATGCATCATATTCGCTTTTCTTTATACCACCGGACCTTATCCATTGGCCTATCACGGATGGGGCGATCTGATGGTTCTCGTATTTTTCGGTTTCATACCCGTAGGATGTACCTATTATGTCATGGCACACGACTGGAACATGTCGGTCACGATAGCTTCGCTGGCCAGCGGACTGGTCATTGATACCCTGCTCATGGTAAACAATTTCCGCGACCGTGAACAGGATGCCGTCAGCGGAAAACGTACAATCGTCGTCAGGTTGGGCGCAAAAGCCGGACTCATCCTCTATTTTCTGCTAGGACTGGCAGCCTGCTGGTGCTGCTTCCACTTCATAACGGAAGGAAAGCTATGGGCAGCGGTAGCTCCCCAGCTGTATCTCATCCCTCACATCATGTCGACCTTGAAGATGGCCCGCATCGGAAAAGGGAAAGGACTGAACGCTATTCTAGGAGAAACATCCCGTAACATGCTTCTGTTCGGCCTGTTACTCACACTTGGAATGGTGATGTAAGGCATATAAAATATCTGTCATTCCTTTTCTATCAATACGGTAGCATAGGCCGAAATACCCTCTTCACGCCCGGTAAAGCCCAGCTTTTCGGTTGTTGTAGCCTTGATGGAAACATCATCGGGATCAATACCCATCACTTTTGCCAGTACCTCCTGCATATGGGGAATATGTGCCTTGAGCTTCGGACGCTCGGCACATACCGTAGCATCGATATTACCTACACGATAACCTTTCTCCGCTATCAGGGCGATTGTCCTGGACAGCAGAATCTTACTGTCAATATCCTTGAACTCCCCGGAATTGTCCGGAAAATGATAACCGATGTCACGCATATTGGCGGCACCCAGCAACGCATCACAGATGGCATGAATCAGCACGTCGGCATCCGAATGACCCAACAAGCCCAACTCATGTTCCAGTTTGATACCTCCAAGCCATAGTTCACGCCCGGGTACCAGGCGATGTACATCGAATCCGAATCCTACACGTATCTTCATCTTATATAGAAATCAAGAACCTTTTCACTTTCCAGATAACCCTCCAGATGGTTGCCGATATGTACCGGACCTACTCCTGCCGGCGTACCCGTATAAAGAAGATCGCCTATCTTCAATGTACAGAACTGACTTACATACGCAATAATCTGGTCAACCTTGAAGAGCATGTCACATGTATTGCCCCGCTGTACGGTCTTGCCGTCAATGTCCAGATGAAAATTGATGTTCTGGATATTCAGAAAACGTTCTACGGGAATCCAGTCGCCCACTGCCGCCGAATTATCAAACCCTTTGCAAAGCTCCCAAGGCTTACCTTCGGCACGAAACTTACGCTGCAGGTCGCGGGCTGTAAAATCAATGCCTACAGTTACCGCATCATAATAACGGTGTGCAAACCGTTCGGCAATATTTTTTCCCAAACGGCTGATGCGCACCACCAGTTCGGTCTCGTAATCAACCTGTTCACAGAAATCGGGAATGAAGAACGGTTTGCTGTCCTTCAGCAAGGCTGAATCCGGTTTCATAAAAATCACCGGTGATTCAGGAAGCGGTTCATTGGCATGCAACTCCTTGCAATGCAGAGGATAGTTCATGCCGATAGCTATAATCTTCATGGAATTATTTCTTTAAAGTTTCATTCAGACGGTTGAACATCACTGCCAGATGAGCATACAGGGAAGTATTCTGTACGACAATATGTTCCGGCACACGGATACGGAACGGAGTAAAGTTCCATACAGCCTTTATCCCGCCTTCCACCATCTTGCCGGTAATTTCCTGGGCGATATTGATAGGTACTGTCAGCACACCGATATTGACTTTGTCCTGCTTCATCCGTTCTTCAAATTCATCGGTATGATAGATGGGAATGCCGTTGATAGAGGTCCCTACCAGTGCCGGATTGATATCGAAAGCCCCCACTATCTTCAGACCGAAATGAGACAAACCGGAATCACGCAGTAAAGCTGCTCCCAAACTTCCCACTCCGAACAGATAAGCCTTATGGATATTGGTAAATCCCAAAAAATCCTCCAGAACATTGATAAGTAATTCTATTTCATAACCGACCCTCGTACGTCCTGCGATATTTACATACGATAAATCCTTGGCTATCTGGGATGCGTCAATATTTATCTCTTTGGAAATTTGGGTGGAAGAGACATACTTCTCCCCTTTCTCTCTCAACAGTTTTGCATTTGAAAGATACCAAGGGAGTCTACGCAGTGTAGGCTCCGGAATTTTATCCGTGCTTTTACGTGTACGTGTCGTCATTGTTACATTCCTATAATCGGTTCTGGTATCGCAAATTTAGTTTATTTATTTGTAACCCTCGCACATATAAACTAAAAATCTGTCTATCTTTGGGCAGATTAAAACTTATTCACATGAAAAATAATGATTGGAAAGACCGTCTGAACGTAGTATACTCAACAAATCCCGACTTCCGGTATGAGACAACCGGAGAAGAAGAAACAATAACTCCCGATAGGGACCGGCAACAGTTGCGCGTCTCCATAGAAAAAAAAGGCAGAGGTGGAAAAACCGTTACACTGGTAACCGGATTTACGGGTAACAGTGAAGACCTGAAGGAACTGGGAAAAATGCTGAAAAGCAAATGCGGTGTAGGCGGATCGGTAAAAGACGGAGAAATACTTATACAAGGGGATTTCAAACAGCGTGTCATCGAGCTTCTGAAAGCGGAAGGATATACACGCACCCGATAAGGGAATAAAAAATCACAGCAGGAAATATGTTCCTGCTGTGATGTATATCGGAATATCCTGGGGGATATTATTCTGCACGTAAAGTAAAACGTTTGAACTCTGTAATAGCCAGTTCAGGATCGGCGGCTTTCAATACATCTGCCACTGTCTTCTTCGGATCCATGATGCTTTCCTGGTTCAACAGACAAACTTCTTTCAAGAATTTGCCCAGACGACCCTTAGCAATATTTTCAATCATAGCCTGAGGCAGGTTTGCAGCTTTTTCTGCAGCAACAGTAGCTTTGATTTCCTTAGCCTTGGCAACATCTTCAGCAGTGATCCAGCCCTTAGCCATATTGCTTTCCATATGTTCTTCGCTGTCTACATGAGCAGGATTGATACCGGCTTTCTTCAAAGCGGCATCAACAGCCTTCTGAATCTGTTCTGCTTTAGTCTTTTCAACAGCTACATTGATTTCTTCCTGTTTTACTGCTTCAGGAACACCAGCCTCATCAATAGCCATCGGGTTCATAGCTGCAATCTGCATACAGATTTCATGAGCAACCTGTGCATCACAAACTTTATTGAAAGCGACGATTGTACAAAGCTGATTCTTGTTCATATGGTTATAAACAGCAGTGCAGGCACCAGAAACGAAGTTGTATCCATCCAGTTCAGTCTTTTCACCGGTAATACCGCTACGTTCAACGATAGCGTCCTGAATAGTACCCTTGCCCATCGGCAGAGCCTTCACTTCATCCAGAGTCTTACATTTATTTTCGATAGCAGCATCCAGGATAGCCTGAGTCAAAGCAACGAAATCTGCATTCTTAGCAACGAAGTCAGTTTCACACTTCAAAGCAATCATTGCAGCATAGTCGCCAGTTGATTTTGCCAGTACACAACCTTCTGAAGTTTCACGGTCAGAACGTTTTGCCGCAACAGCCTGTCCTTTTTTACGGATAATTTCCACTGCCTTGTCGAAATCGCCTTCTGATTCTGTCAAAGCGTTCTTGCAGTCCATCATACCAGCTCCGGTCATCTTACGGAGTTTGGTGATATCAGCCATACTTACAGCCATAGTAATTCCTTTTTTATTTATACGTTAATAAAATAATTCTATTA
>ULQU01031578.1_pt1 | contig 37295 bp, 24 predicted proteins | sample 1954841 | NCBI WGS metagenome assembly ULQU01 (sample SAMEA4835664, study PRJEB28245) | human gut metagenome | biome: gut microbiome; material: fecal sample | place: Denmark | collected 2008
AGCCGTTCTCCGAGGCCCAACGCGCCTTGGCCCGCACCATGTCGACATCCGAGAGGTAGTCGCCCGAGGCGGCGATGAGCGGCGCATCGGGGCGGATGGAGTCGGTGAACTCGGTGAGGATGCGGACAATCTCGCGCCGCTCGGCATACTCCAGCTCGCGCAGCTCGTTGTTGATTTCGACCACCTCGACCGGCTCGACGTAGAAGGTGCGGCCCGTGGCCGACTCGTCGTGGATGAAGCCCTGCAGCTTGCGCTTGTTCGAAGCGGCGACGGGAATCACGGGGTGTCCGTCGCGGATGGAAATCTGGGCGTCGGCATCGACGATGCCCGCCCCCTTGGCGGCAGCCAGCACCTGCTGCAGCCGCTTGGCCGCCTGCCCCTCGCGTTCGCGGATGGAGCGACGCACCTCCTGCAACGCGGGTGAGGCGCTGTCCTTCACCTCGCCGAAGTTGTCGACAATCGAGTCGATGCGCCGCACAATCTCGGGGAAAGCCTCCACCCCGCGGCTGCGGGCATAAAGGGCCGGATAGCGGCTCTCGCCCCGCGTCTGGATGAACGAGACAATCGCCCCGACGGCCGCAAGGGCCTGCCGCAGCGTGACCACCTCCTCCACGTCGAGGAAGGTACCCTCGACCTGCAGCTTGGCCATCACGCCGTCGACATCGGGGAAGTCGCCCGAGGGGAAGTCGCGCTCGAGGTCGAGCAGCTGGCGCATCTCGTCGGCCAGCGCCAGGCGCCGCTCAATCTCGCGGGCCGAGGTCGAGAAGCCCTCGGCAGCGAGCTTCTCGCGGGCCGCCTGCATCGTACAGCCGGCGGCCACCTGCTCTCGGATTCGGTCGAAACCGATTTTCTGTTCGAAAGTATCCGGATATATCATAAACAAACTCTTCTATCATTCATTACAGCTACTGCTACTTACTGCGGGGAGATGCTCGCATTACAGCAGGGCCATACATTGCAGCGGGGCCCCACACGCCCCTTTCCAGCCGGGCCCTCTCCTAAACGGGGAGCTTCTCCCGCTTCGAAGGCCGCCCCTCTTCATGAATCAAACCCCTCCCGAGGAAGGGGTTTGCATCACATTGTATCGTATCCATCTGCCGCCTGCCGTCCCGCTCCCGCGCTCCGCCCGTCGGGCGCTCCGCCCCGGAACGAACGCTGCGAGACGCCGCAGATCCACATCGTCTCATCAATCGTTTCCATCACCTCTCTATCGCCACCGCAGGCCCCGATGTCTCGCCGGCTCCAGCCGCAGCTGCCCGAAAAGGACAAGTCGCCCTCCGCGCTCCGCGGCACCGCCTCGGCTACTGCTGCGCGGCGCGCTTGAGCGAGTCGCGCTCGGCACGGGCCGCCTCCTTCGCGGCACGGCGCTCGGCACGGGCCTTCATCTTCTCGGGGTCACGCCCGAAGAGCGAAAGGTGGACGTAACGCGCCGGGTACTGCTTCAAATCCTCGAGCAGCGTCGCGAGGTTGCCGCTCGCCTCCGTGAGCGAATCGTAGAGCGCCGCATCGCCCACCAGCTTGCCGAGCGTCCCCTGCTGCTCGTTGAGCTTCTCAAGCAGGGCGTTGAGTTCCTCGACCGAGCCGGCCAGATTCGAGACGAACTCCTGCTCGGAGAGCTCCCCGGCCATCGCATTGACACTGCGCAGGATGCTGTCCACACGGCCGGCATTCTCGCCCAGCGTCCCGGCGAACTCCGACAGTCCGCCGATGGCTTCGTGCAGATGCGTCCGCTCGGCGGCGAGCAGCTCGTCGACGTTGCCCGTGATGGAGTTCAGATGGGTCATCGTCCCCGAGAGGCTGGCGGCATTCTCCTCCAGCAGGCGGTTGATGTTGCCCAGCGTCTGCGACAGGTCATCGGTCAGCCGCGAAAAGCGCTGCTTGAAGAAGTCGAGCTCCGAGTCGGCCATGTCCATCAGGTCGCGGTCGCGGCTCGAACGAATCGTATCGCCCGCCTCGAGGTAGGTCGAGGCTGCGCCGTAGCTCACCTCGATGGCCTTGCCGCCCATCAGGCTCTGGCTGACAATCTTGGCCTCGGAGTCGGTCGGAATGCGGTACGTACGGCGGATGGTGAGCTGCAGCACCACCTTGTCGCTCTTTGCCGGGTCGAAGGCGATGCCGGTCACCGTACCGATTTTCACGCCCCGCATCATGATGGGCGAGGCGGCCTGCACGCCGTTAATCTGGTCGTAGGCGGCATAGTACTCCACGTTGCGGCTGAAGATGTCGATGCCGCTCAGGAAGCGGATGCCCGCCCATGCGGCGAGAATCATCATGACGGCGAATATTCCGATTTTGGCTTCTCTTTTCACTTTCATGGCTCAAATGCTTTATTTGACAATCCGGCCCCCGCTGCAACGCACCACGAAGGCATCGGGGAAGCTGCGGCGCACCTCGCGGAGCGCCTTGCGGGCCTCCTCCTGGGTGCGGTACTCCCCCACACAATATTTGTAGCGGAAGCTCCCCTCCGCATCGTACTGCTTCACCTTGTTGCGGTACTTGCCGAACTGCGACGAGGAGAGGGCAACCTGCCGGGGGCTCGCAAGCACCTGCACCGCGTAGCGCACCTCCGTATCGGCACGCTGCGCAGCCTCGGAGCCGCTCTTCCGCTCCCCGGCCGCCTGAACGGTCTCGGGCGCCGGCTCCTCCTCCGCATCGGCCTCGTCGAGCTCCGGAAGCTGCGTGCCGCGCAGGTAGGCGTCGTAGTCGCGCACGGCGTTGTAGAGCGAGCGGGCGATTTCGGCCTGTCCCTTCTCGGACTTCATGTAGGCCATCTCCTGGGGGTTGGACATGAAGCCGATTTCGGTCAGCACGCCCGGCATGTCGGTGGCGTAGAGCACGCGCAGCAGCTGGGGCTTGATGCCCCGCAGGTGGCGTCCCGCCTTGCCGTAGCGGCTCTGGATGCAGCGGGCCATCGCCATGCTGTACTCGCCGTAGGTGAACTGCAGGTTCTGGATGTAGGCCCGCACGATGGCCGCCGTCCGCTCGTCCGACATGTCGATGAGGTCCTCGCGGTTGCTCTCGTAGAGGGCGTTTTCGTTGTAGCGCTGCTCCTTGGGCGTCTCGCCCATGATGAGCGTCTCGACACCGCGCGCCGAGGTTGCCGCCGCCGCATTGACGTGCACCGAGACGAAGAGCTCGCCGCCGGCGCCGTTGGCAATATCGGCCCGCGCCTGCAGGTCGTCGAGCAGCGTAGCGCCCAGCTCCTTGTCCGTCTTGCGCGTATAGACCACCTTCACCCCGGGCATCCCCTGCTCGATGAGCCGCCCCAGACGGAGCACCACCGCCAGCGTGAGGTCCTTCTCGTAGACCTTGCCGTAGTGCGCCCCGGGGAACTTGCCGCCATGGCCCGCATCGAGCACGATGACCTTGAGCCCCGGCGCAATATTTTCCGCCTGCGCACCGTTCATAAGAACGGCGCACAGCGCAAAGGCCACTGCTGCAAGAAATCTTCCCCGCATATTGTGAGGTGAATTGTTAGCTTTCTGTAAATTTTTACCTATCTTTGTCGCGCCCCGAAAATGCCTCCCGGCAGAGCGAAGGACACCCCTCGGAGGTGTTTTGCCGACTTGTCGGCAAAGGTACGTAATTTTTTGAAAATTTGGAGAAATTCCGGGTAAAATATCTCGTCTCGGCAGCCGTCGTCCTGCTCTTCGCGCAGCTGGTCTTCGGCTTTCCGGCCTCTCCTGCTGCGGGAGCGGCCCCGTTGCGTGATACCCTGAACCCTGCCTCCGACTCGGCCCGCGAAGCCATCGCCCGCCAGGAGACCGCAACCCCCGAAGAGCCGCTGAGCCGCCGCGAGCGGCGCCGCCAGCAGCGCGAGGCCCGCGAAGCGGAGCGCCGCCGCGCCGCCTTCGATTCGCTGCCCCAGCAGGAGCGCGACTCGCTCTTCAGTGCCTCGGTCGACTCGCTTGTCGAGCAGAAGAGCGCGGCCCCGCAGCGCGACTCATCGAAGCGCAAGGGCGGCAAGAAGGGGGGCGCCTTTCTCGAAGACATCATCTCGGGCCAGAACACCGACTCGCTGGTCTACGACGTGCGCAACAAGACGGTCTACGTCTACAACGAAGGCAGCGTCTCCTACCAGAACAGCAGCCTGAAGGCCGACTTCATGCGCATCAACATGGACAACAAGCTGATTTACGCATACGGCAAGGCCGACACGGTCGAGGGGAAACCCACGGTCACCAAGCCCGAGTTTTCGGAGGGCAGCGAGTCCTACGCGATGGACACGATTGTCTACAACATCGACACGAAGAAGGCCAAAATCAAGGGCGTGGCCACGCAGCAGGGCGACGGCTGGCTGGTGGGCGGCAGCGTGAAGAAGATGCCCGACAACACCATCAACATCGAAAACGGCAAATACACCACCTGCGAAAATACGGACCACCCGCACTTCTATCTGGCAATGACCAAGGCGAAGGTGATTCCTGGCAAGAAGGTGGTCACCGGTCCGGCCTACCTCGTCATGGAGGATGTGCCGATTTACTTCCTCGGCATCCCCGAAGGCTTCTTCCCTATCAGCAGCGGCCCGAAGTCGGGTCTGCTGATGCCCACCTACGGCGAGGTGGCCACCAAGGGCTTCTACATGCGCGACATGGGCTACTACTTCACGCTGGACGACCACGCCGACCTGGCCGTGCGCGGCGGTTTCTATACGCTCGGCTCGTGGGAGGCCTCGGCCGCGGCGCGCTACATCAAGCGCTACAAGTACAGCGGCAGCTTCAACGTCCAATACTCGAACAACAAAATCGGCGAGAAGGGCGAACCCGACTACACCAAGAGCAGCGACTTCAGCATCCAGTGGACCCACTCGCAGGATGCCAAGGCCAACCCCGGTTCGACCTTCTCGGCCTCGGTGAACTTCCGCACGAGCGGCTACAACCGCTATGCGGCCACCAACCTCAACGACATTCTTGCCACGCAGACCAACTCCTCGATTTCCTACTCGAAGAACTGGGCCGGCACCCCCTTCTCGCTCTCGGCCAACATGGCCATCTCGCAGAACTCGAGCAACAAGACCATCTCGGTCACGCTCCCCACGCTGGTCTTCAACGTCTCGCGCATCTACCCCTTCAAGCGCAAGGAGCGCATCGGCAAGGAGCGCTGGTACGAGAAGATTTCGATGCAGTACACCGGCAAGATGACCAACTCGGTCTCGGCCACCGAGTCGGAGCTCTTCTCGAGCAAGACGTTCGACAACATGAAGAACGGCATCGAGCACTCGATTCCCGTCTCGGCGTCGTTCAACCTGCTCAACTACATCAACATCTCGCCGTCGTTCAACTATACGGAGAAGTGGTACTTCAAGAAGCAGGAGTATGAGTGGAACCCCGTCACCAACCGCACCGACACGCTTGCGCCCCAGTACGGATTCTACCGCCTCTACAACTACACGGCCAACGTTTCGGCCTCGACGACCATCTACGGCATGTACGACTTCACCAAGAAGCGCAAGGACCGCAAGCTCCAGGCCATCCGCCATACGCTGACCCCCTCCATCGGCTTCTCCTACGCCCCCAACTTCGGCGACCCGCGCTACGGCTACTACCGCATGCGGCAGACCGACTCGCTGGGCAACTTCACCACCTATTCGCCCTATGCGGTCAACGCCTACGGCGTCCCCAGCTCGGGCCAGCAGGCGGCGATGACCTTCTCGCTCTCGCAGAACCTCGAGATGAAGGTGCTCTCGAAGCGCGACACCTCGGGCGTGAAGAAAATCAAGCTCATCGACGAGCTGCGTCTGAGCGGTTCGTACAACTTCCTGGCCGACTCGATGAACCTCTCAAACATCAGCATCTCGTTCCGTACGACGCTCTTCAACAACTTCGGCATCAACCTCTCGGCCACGCTCGACCCCTACCGCGTGACCCCCGAGGGACGGCGCTACAACAAGCTCTTCTTCCCGGGACGCATCGTCTCGACGGGATGGTCGTTCGGTTACACCTTCAAGTCGCGTGACGACCGCTCGCAGCCGGCCGTCAACGACATCACCAGCATCCCGCCCGAGTACATGAACCCCTTCTACGACCCCTACGGGTCGATGGACCCCGTGCTGCGCCGGCAATACATGGCCCAGACCTACTACGACTTCTCGCTGCCGTGGAACTTCGGCTTCAACTATACGGTCAACTACTCGGTCTCCTACGGCAACTATCCGCCCAAGGGCTACCGGGCCAACGTCTCGCAGACCATCGGCTTCAACGGCAGCGTCAACATCACCCCCAAGATGGGCGTCACGTTCCAGGGCGGTTACGACATTGCCAACAACAAGCTCACCACCTCGTCGGTCTCCATCACGCGTGACCTGCACTGCTGGCAGATGTCCTTCTCGTGGATTCCCTTCGGATACTACCGCAGCTGGAGCTTCAACATCGGCGTGAAGGCCGCCTCGCTTGCCGACCTGAAGTACGACAAGAGCCAGAGCCGCTACGACAACATGTACTGATGCCGGGGGGGGGCCGACAGGAGCCGACAGGGACGGACGGTTGCCCGGTGGGAACGAACTGGGGACCGACACGAACAGACAGAAACCCGGCGAGATAAACAGAAGCCGGCACGGCTGGATGCCGGAGAGGCAGCGGCACAAAACATAAAGCGGACACTCGTCGGAGTGTCCGCTTTTTTGTCACCCGGACCGCCTGCGCGCGGAGGCAGCTCTCCGCACGTAGGGGCCGTGGCAGGGAATTAGAGCCGCTGCCGGACTGCCGGATGGCCGGCAAAGGCACCGCGGCCCAGCTTGACGCCCGAGGAGCTGCCCGCAGCCGACCCTTCGGAAACCGCATCGATGTCCAGACGCTGGATTGCGGTGGTCACCAACCCCAGCTCGCTCACGCCGAAGACCAGTACCGAGCACTTCGTCCCGGGCAGAACGGAGAAGCCGTGGTCGATGGCCGAGACGGTCGCCTTGCCCTTCGAAAGAATGCCGGGGCGAACCAGCTCGAAATACCCTCGTACTGCTCCATCGAGAGCACCAGCGCAAAGGCATAGCCGTAGTCGCCGCCGTTGTCGGCCACCACGTCGCTCTGGGGGAAGGCCACGTAGTAGTGTTCGGTATCGTCCGAGGGGGTCACCTCGACCAGCTCCTGGCCGGTCACCTCAACGTCGAACGTGCAGTTGCTCGTCGCCTTCCACTCGGGCGTGGTGAAGTTCTTGATGTAGAGCGGCGTAGTGACACGTACGGGCTCCTCCTCGTTCGAGGAGTCGAACTCCACGCCGTAGGCATAAAGCATGTAGTCCACACCGGGATTCAGGATGCGCGTATCGTAGACGCTGTTGCCCGTTTTCGAGGCCTCCTCCATCCACTGGTACCACTTCACCCAGGGCATGGCGGCCGTCATCGCCTTGTAGTAGCCGAAATCATACCCCTCGATGAAGGCCATGTCGGAGTCGTAGGCCAGATACTTCTCGACGGGAATCTGTGCGAACTGATAGAGCAACGCTCCGTCCTTGGGCTCGACCCGCAGCCGCGCCGAGCGATAGGTGAGGTTCTCGACCGTCAGGGCAATCGGCGCCTCGCTCGTCGTGATGTCGACGCTGGCGAAGGCCGAAGCCGAGAGCGTCACACCCTCGGCGGGCAGCGCCTGCACGGAGAAGCGGTAGGTCGTACCGAGCGAGAGCGTACGTCCGCGCTCGCCGCCCAGCTCGACCGACGTTGCGGCAGTCTTGCCCGACAACAGAGGGTGGAGCTCCTCGCCCACCACCTCGTCGAGGCGGTAGGCATACTCGGCGGCATCCTCCACGGCCGACCACCCGAAGGCGAGCAACACGGGCTCCGTGGAGCGCTCCTCGCTCTGCCCGATGGCGGGAGCCGCCAGCGACAGATTACCCTCCCCGTCGGAGGAGTCGCAGGCGACGGTGCCGAACAGCAATACAGCCACTACCCAAACCTTGAACCAACCATTAACCAGATTTTCTATAAGCATTGAAACTTTTAACAGGATGAATAAAAAAACCGGCCGTCCCCGACAACGGCCCGGCAGCGTGCACCGAGTGATATCAAGGGCGGTCTGATGGAGACAAAGATAGGACAAATCATCGGAAAAATCGACCAAAACAGGTAAAAAAGTAAGGGGATGGCCGCTTTTGCAGCCATCCCCTGCCTTTCAAGACAGAGGGCAATCCGCCCGTCCGCCCGCCGATTCAAAGACGCGTTACGGGCGAGGCCTTGCGCTCGAACGTATTGGCAAACCGGAAGGCGGGCATGCCGAGCGCCAGCACGGCGCAGATGCGGCGCCCGTCAAGACCCAGAAGCTGCTCCAGCGCCCCCTTCTGGCGGCGTCCGGCCACCAGCACGAAGCCCATGTATATCTGACTCACACCCAGCGCCTCGGCCATGAGCGAGGCGTTCTGGCAGGCCAGATTGGAATCCTCGACCGCAAAGCGGCTCTTGAGCGGAGCGTGGATGAAGAGCACGGCCGTCGCACCCCGCAGGATGGGGTCGCGCCCCTCTGCATACTGCTGCTTCATGCGGCGGAAGGCGGGCAGATAGCGCGCGGCGTCGGGCATCAGGAAGCGCACGAAGGGGCGCATGAGCGGATGCGACAGCAGCCGCGCCGTACGGTCGAAGACTCCGAGCGTGAACTCCGTCACGGCGCGCAGCTTCGCGGGGTCGGTCACCAGCGTATAGCCCAGTTCGCGGGCGTTGGAGGCCGTCGGGGCGCAGTCCGCCGCGGCGACAATCCGCCGCAACGCCTCCTCGGGCACGGGCATGTCGGTCAGCGCCCGATTCGAGCGGCGTGCCCGGATCAGCAGTTCGACCGCATCGGCCGACGGCAGCGCCGCGCGGTCGAGCGGATGGATTGTCCCGGCCGGGAAGAGCTCATGGTCAATGGCCGACGCGGGGCAGACCGCCACGCAGTGGCCGCAGCCGATGCAGCGGTCTGGCCGCTGCACCGTAACCGGCATACCGGGCTTCTCCTGCTCCAGAATCTCGAAGGGGCAGACCCGCACGCAGCGGCCGCACCGGATGCACTTGTCACTAATCTCAATTCTCATTGTCGTCGTTTGTTTTACCGCACGTCGCCTACCGTCTTCGGGTCATGCCGGTAGCGGAAGACCAGCGCGAAGACCAGCGCCACGACCAGTGCATAGCCCGCAAAGATGAGCCACGAGGTCGACCAGCCGGCCACCATTGCCTCGGCATCCGTCTGCGAATAGACGAAGCGGTTGACCACCGCCTGCGCTCCGAGCGTGCCGATGGTGGCGCCGATGCCGTTGGTCATAATCATGAAGAGCCCCTGGGCGCTCGAACGGATGGCGACGTCGGTCTCCTTGTTTACAAAAAGCGAGCCCGAAATGTTGAAGAAGTCGAACGCCACGCCGTAGACAATCATCGAGAGGATGAACATCCAGACACCGGGACCGGGATTGCCCAGTCCGAACAGTCCGAAGCGCAGCACCCAGGCCAGCATTGCCATAAGCATCACGTTCTTAATCCCGAACCGCTTGAGGAAGAAGGGAATGAGCAGAATGCAGAGCGTCTCCGAGACCTGCGAGAGCGAGATGAGCGCATTGGCGTGGTTCGCGCCGAAGGTCGAGGCGAACTGCGGAATGTCGCGGAAGCTGGTGATGAAGGGGTTGGCAAAGCCGTTGGTTATCTGGAGCGAGACACCCAGCAGCATCGAGAAGATGAAGAAGAGCGCCATCTTGCGCTGCTTGAAGAGCGTGAAGGCGCGCAGGCCAAGCGCCTCGACCAGGCTCTTGCGCTCGCCGCCGCGGCTGACCGGGCAAGAGGGGAGCGTCATGGCGTAGACGCCCAGCACCAGCCCCAGCACGGCGCACTGCACGAACTGCATGTAGGTGGTCTGGAAGCCCGCCGCGTCGCACACGAGCATCGAGCAGATGAAGCCCACGGTACCCCACACGCGAATCGGCGGGAAGGACTTCACCGTATCGTAGCCCGACCCTTCGAGCACGCAGTAGGCCACCGAGTTGGAGAGGGCGATGGTGGGCATGTAGAAGGCGACGCTGAGCGAGTAGAGCGTGAAGAGCACGCCGAACGAGACCCCTTCGCCCGTAGCCAGGGCGTAGTAGCCGGCCGCCCCCATGAAGAGCGCAGCCAGCAGGTGGCAGATGCCCAGCAGCCGCTGCGCCGGCACCCAGCGGTCGGCAATGATGCCCACGATGGCGGGCATGAAGAGCGACACGATGCCCTGCATGGCATAAAAGATTCCGATATGCGAGGCCAGTCCCACGCCGACGAGGTACGACCCCATGGAGGTCAGGTAGGCTCCCCAGATGGCGTACTGGAGAAAGTTCATTACGGTAAGGCGGAATTTAATTCCCATAAAAACAACGGTTTAAGGTTACATTTGCGTTTTGTGTCGGTTTGTCGTCCAAAAAAAGTTTAAACAAAAATACATTTTTTTTGCGATTTTCTTTGCATTTGCAAAATAAATATCTACTTTTGCATCACCAAAACGTCATTGAGCTATGGTGTAATGGTAACACAACAGATTCTGGTCCTGTTATTCTTGGTTCGAATCCAGGTAGCTCAACAAAACCGCTCCTCTTCAGGAGCGGTTTTCTTTTTCCCCGGAGCCGTCGCAAACCCCGACCGACCCGGCGTTACAGATGCTCGGGACGCCCCCTCCCACACCACGCTCCTGCCGATTGACCGTTGACCGCGCGGCCCCGCTGCTCCACAGCGCGGCGCAAGCCTTTCGCGGACCTTTGCCCACCACCGACAACCTCCCGACCGTCGTTCAACCCTCACCTATTTATAAGAGCGCAGCCACATCTTCCGCCGCAGAGGGTGCGCCCGCCCCGAACGAAGCATTGCTCCGCCACCCTGCACGCTCCGCTGGCCCTGCGCACTTCGACTTCCCGACACGCTCCGACGTTCCGACACCGGCCCGCTCCGCAAACAAGGCTCCAAAACGAACCATTCTGCACCCGATGTCGGGAAAATGTGCCGAAAATGTACTTTTTTACTCCGAAAGATGCAGAGTAAACCTTTTTTTACTACATTTAGCACGAACAAATCATCAAAATCAACCCGCTATGAAACAGCACCGCTTCTTCCATGCCCTGCTGCAAGGGCTATTTGCCGGCTTCGCCGCCGTTTCGCTCCTGACCGGATGCAGCGACTCGAAGACCGACTCCCCCACTCCCACCCCCAAACCCGACCCGGACCCCGACACCCCGACGGCCGTCACCTTCGCCATCACGCTCGGCAGCTACGACCAGCAGGGTGTCTCGCTCAAGGTCACCCCGTCGGACGAGCAGGCGTCGTACTACTGCAACCTCTTGAGGCGTCGACCTTCGAGGGACTCTCCGACGATGCCCTGCGCACCTTCATCAAGGGGCTCGAGGCCGAAGCGTCGCTCCTGCACACCGGCACCGGGGAGTTCACCCTTGCGCGTGAGCTCACCCCCGCCACCAAGTACCGCATTCTGGTGGCCGGCCACGACGCCAAGGCAGGCTTCACGGGAGACTTCGCGCTGAGCGAACCCTTTGAGGTGGAGGCTTCGGCCGAACCCGAGCCCTTCACGTTCGAGGTCAAGGAGGTCACCTTCAACAGCGCCTCCATCCTCGTCAAGCCGCTCGACGCCTCGATGTCCTACTTCATCGACGTGCGCGATGCCGCTTCGGTCGACCAGATGGGCGACGAGAAGCTCGTCGAGGAGCTGCTGAAGCTCTACGGAGGCGCCATGGCCTTCCTCTTCACCTATCAGGGCGAAAAGACCATCTCTTCGGGCGTCGACTTCGGCTCGCTGCAGCCCGACACCGAGTACTACGTCTCGGCCTTCGGCTACAACGAGGCAACGAACAGCGCATCGACCAAGCTCGCCAAGATGAAGTTCAAGTCGGCCGCTGCGGGCGACCCGACGCAGAACTCCTTCACGTTCGACATCGCCGACGTCACCGCCAACGGCGCCAACATCACGGTGCACCCCTCGGACGCCAGCGTGTTCTACGTCTGGGACGTCATCACCGAGGCGAACTACAAGAGCTACGGCCAGAACAACGACGGCCTGCGCAAATACCTGAACGACTACATCGAGAGCCAAATCAGCACGTCGTTCCCCACGCGCGAGGATGTCGTTGCGGTCTGCGGCGTGCGCGGAGAGAGCAACTTCGGCTACGAGTCGCTGCTGCCCAGCACGACCTACTACATCTGGGCCATCTGCGTCGACGCTTCGGGCAACCCGACGGCCGACCCGGCGCTGAGCGAGTCGTTCACCACCAAAGAGGAGGTGGTCTCGACGGCCACGGCCACCCTCGTCTTCGACAAGTACTACGACGGCAGCGAGCTCTACAAGCTCGACCAGAACCTCTACGCCAGCTACAACGGCAAGGCCTACGTCCCGGCCACCGTGGAGCGTTCGGCCGACGCCACGACGTGGTACACCATCTACACCTCGACCAACATCATGGACACGGAGACCTACACCGACACGGTACTGCGTTCGATTCTCGTCAAGCAGGGGACCGAAGGGGACGAGACGCCCCATTACGCCGTCGCGTGGGATACCGAGGTCTACTTCCTCGCCGTGGCGAAGGATGCCGCCGGGAACTTCGGACCCGTCTTCCGCAAGAGCCTTACCGTCAGCCTCGACGGAGCATCGCCCGTAAGCGAGCTGACCGGTTCGGCCCGTCCTGCCTCCAGACCGCTTGCCACACGGCCCCTCGTGCAGCAGCTGGTCAACAAGCGCCGATAACAGAGCCTGCGTGACAGCACGCGAGGTACAACCCGCCGATTCCGGCGCTTCAACGCACAAGACCGCTTCCCCTCCGGGAGGCGGTCTTTTTTTGGAGAGGCCTTGTGCCGCAAAAGCACCACCCCACTTCTCGCCTCGACGCCTTCTTCCACAGCAAGCCCCGAAGCGCAGCTTCACAGGCAGGAAGGAAGTTGGGCCGGAACGCGCACTGGAATTCACACCGAAACGCGGACCGAGACACAGGCCAATGCACACCGAAACGCGGACCGCAATAGAGGCGGATATGCACGCCGGAACGCACACCGGAATCGGGCGCAGAAATCCGACGCGAAAATCCGACGCGGGCCAGGCATCGCACTGCCCGAACACACTGCCCGAACGCACTGCTCGCCCCTCCCCTCGGTCGCACCTCTGTCGCAAAAAAAGGGCAGCCACCCCGAAGGGTGGCCGCCCGTAACGGATGCCGCACACGGTGCGGCCCGCAGGGTTCCGACATACGGCTACTTCTGGTCGCTGCCCAGACCCATCTTCTCAATCAGCGCCTTGGTCTCGGGCTTGTGGCCGCGGAACTTGACGTAGAGGGTCATCGGGGGCTCCGTACCGCCCTTCGAGAGGATGTTCTCGCGGAACGAGTCGGCAACCTCGCGGTTGAAGATGCCCTTCTCCTTGAAGAGCGAGAAGGCATCGGCCTCGAGCACCTCGGCCCACTTGTAGCCGTAGTATCCGGCCGCATAGCCGCCGGCGAAGATGTGGCCGAAGGCGGGCGACATGGCCGTACCGGCAACGACGGGCAGCACCTGCGTGGGGGCCATCGCCTTCACCTCGAACTGCTCGACGTCACCCTCGTAGGGCTGCTTGAGCGTATGCCATGCCATGTCGGTCATGCCGAACGAGAGCTGGCGCACGTTGGCGTAGGCCGCCAGGTAGTTCTGCGCCGCCACGATGCGCTCGACCAGCTCGGCGGGCATCGGCTCGCCCGTCTCGTAGTGGACGGCCCACAGGTCGAGGAACTCCTTCTCGGTGGCCCAGTTCTCCATAATCTGCGACGGAAGCTCGACGAAGTCGCGGTAGACGTTCGTGCCGGTGAGCGACTCGTAGGTACCCTTGCCCAGCATGCCGTGCAGCGCGTGGCCGAACTCGTGGAGGAAGGTCTCCACCTCGTCGAAGGTCAGCAGCGAGGGCTTCGTCTCGGTGGGCTTCGTGAAGTTCATCACCAGCGACACCAGCGGGCGGGTCTCTTTGCCGTCGACCACCTTCGTACCGCGGTATTCGGTCATCCAGGCGCCCGAGTTCTTCGAGGGGCGGGGGAAGAAGTCGAGGTAGAGCACCGCCAGGAAGTTGCCCTGCTCGTCGGTCACGTCGTAGGCCGTCACGTCGGGGTGGTAGACCTCAACCTGCTCGTTGGGCGTAAAGTTGAGCCCGTAGAGCTTGTTGGCCAGCAGGAAGACACCCTTCTTCACGTTCTCGAGCTTGAAGTAGGGCTTCACCATCTCGTCGCTCAGGGCATACTTCTCGTTCTTGTACTTCTCGCTGTAGTAGGCCCAGTCCCAGGGCATCAGCTCACCCTCGAGCCCCTGCGAGGCGGCATAGGCGTTCAGCGTGGCGTAGTCCTGGTCGGCGTAGGACTTCGTGGCCTCCAGCAGCTCGTCGAGGAAGGAGTTGACCGTCTGCGTATTCCCGGCCATGCGCTCCTCGAGCACGTAGTCGGCATAGGTCTCGTAGCCGAGCAGGTTGGCGATTTTCAGACGCAGGTTGGCAATCTGCTTCAGCACCTCGCAGTTGTCGAACTCACCGCCGAGCGCACGCGAATTGTAGGCGCGCCAGAGCTGCTCCTTCAGCTCGCGGTTCGACGAGTAGGTGAGGAAGGGGACGTAGCTCGGCGCATGGAGCGTCACGGTCCACCCCTTCTGACCGCGGGCCTTGGCCTCGGCGGCCAGCCCCTCGCGGACAAACTCGGGAAGTTCGGCAACGGCCTTCGGGTCGGTGATGTTGAGCTCGAAGGCGTTGGTGGCGGCCAGCTCGTTCTGGTCGAACTTGAGCGTCAGGCCGGCCAGCTGGGTCGAATACTGGCGGTAGAGCTCCTTGTCGGCATCGGAGAGCGCCGCGCCGTTGCGGGCGAAGCTCTTGTAGCTCTTCTCGAGCAGCATCTTGTCCTCCTGCGAGAGGAACCATCCCGGATGCTCGTAGACGGCCTTCACGCGGGCGAAGAGCTCGGGGTTGAGCGCGATGTCGTTCTGGAGCGCCGTCAGACGGGGCTGCACCTCGGCGGCGATGCGCTGCATCTCCTCCGAAGTGTTGGAGCTCAGCAGGTTGTAGAAGACACCCGAGATGCGGTTGAGCAACGCGCCCTGACGCTCGAGCGCCACGACCGTATTCTTGAAGGTGGGTTTGGCGGGGTTGTTCACAATCGCCTCGATTTCGGCCCGCGAGCAGGCGATGGCGGCATCGAAGGCCGGTTCATAGTGTTTGAGCTCGATTTTCGAGAAGGGCGGCGTGGCGTAGGGGGTATCCCACTCGACCAGCAGCGGATTGGTCTTGTCGAGCTCGGGCAGCTGTGCCTTGGGGAGCGAATTGTCGGCGCAGCCCGCCGTCATTGCGGAGATTGCCATGATTAGAAGTGCTTTTTTCATAAACGTTCCTGGGTTAGGGTTCTTTCCGATTGGGTTGCATTACTTTTTGAGCGTGGTCTTGAGACGCGCCGCCTGCGTGGGGCGGGGCCGGGCACCGAGCGAATCGACGCTGCCGGCAACGGGACGCGCCGGGGCGTCGGGCATCGCCACGCTGTCGGCCGTCTGGGGCGGTTCGATGAAGCCGCGGGCCACGAGCAGCGCCGTCTTGTCGGGGTCGGCGCCGCGGAAGGCGCGGTAGAGGCTCATGCCGTCCTCCGAGCCGCCGCGTGCGAGCAGCTGGCGGCGGAAGCGCTCGGCCAGACGCCGGTTGAAGAGGTCGCCGCTCTGCTTGAAGGCCTGGAAGGCATCCTTGTCGAGCACCTCGGCCCAGATGTAGAAGTAGTAGCCGGCCGAATAGCCGCCGTCGAAGATGTGGCTGAAGTAGGGATAGCGGTAGCGCGGCTCGATTTGAGGCATCAGGTTGCGGCGCACGCGCAGGGCGTCGTGCTCGAAGGCCTCGACGTCGAACGGCTCGTACTTCTCGATGGAGTGGATGTCCATGTCGGTCAGGGCGGCGGCCACCAGCTCGGTGGTGTTGAAGCCCTGGTTGAAGTATTCGCTGCGGCGGATGCGGTCAATCAGGTGCTGGGGAATCACGTCGTCCGTGCGGTAGTGGACGGCGAACTGGCGGAGCATCTCGGGCTCGGTGACCCAGTTCTCCATAATCTGCGACGGAAGCTCGACGAAATCGCCCTCGACCTCCGACAGGCCGCGGTACTTCACGTCGTGGAAAAGGAAGTGGAGCGCATGGCCGAACTCGTGGAAGAGCGTCTTGGTCTCGTCGAGGGTCAGCAGCGCCGGAGTCGAGCCGGTCGGGCGGGTGAAGTTGCAGACGATGCTCAGCACGGGAGCCACGCGCTTGCCGTCACGGTAGACCTGCTCGACGTAGTTGCCGCACCATGCCCCCTGGCTCTTGCCCGGACGGGGGAAGTAGTCGAAGTAGAGCACGCCCAGATGGGTTTCGTCCTGGTCGAGCACCTCGTAGGCGCGCACCTCCTCGTGGTAGACGGGGGCGGCAATCGGCCGGAAGGTGATGCCGTAGAGGCGGTTGGCCAGGAAGAAGGCGCCGCTCTGCACGTTGTCGAGCGAGAAGTAGGGGCGCAGCATCTCCTCGTCGAGCGAGTAGTTCTTCTTGCGCAGCTTCTCGGCATAGTACCACCAGTCCCACGACTCGAAGGTCGCGCCGGGCAAATCCTCGTGCAGCAGTTCGGTCATCTCGGCCAGCTCCTCGGAGGCGCGCTTCAGGGCGGGCTCCCACACCTGGTCGAGCAGCGAGTAGACGTTCGACACCGTGCCGGCCATCTCGTCCGCCACGACATAGGCCGCATAGGAGGGGTAGCCCAGCAGGTGGGCCTTCTCCGTACGCAGGCGGATGAAGTCGTTGATAAGCTGCTTGTTGTCGTACTGGTCGCCGTGGTTGCAGCGGTTCAGGTAGGCCTTGTAGAGCTCCTCGCGCAGCGCCCGCTTCGACGAATAGGTGAGGAAGGGGATGAGGCTCGGCTTGTGGAGCGTGAAGACCCACTTGCCGCCGCGGCCCAGCTCGTCGGCCTTCTCGCGCGCGGCGTCGCGCACGCCGGCGGGCAGTCCGTCGAGGTCGGCCTCGTCCGAAATCTCGAGCACGAAGTTGTTGTTCTCGGCCAGCAGGTTGCTGCCGAAGCGGACGGCCACGCGCGTCAGCTCCTCGTTAATCTCCTGGAGCCGCTTCTTCTGGGCCGGGTCGAGCAGCGCGCCGCTGCGCACGAAGCGGTCGTAGGTCTTCTGCAGCAGGCGGCTCTGCTCGGCGTCGAGGCCGAGCTCGGCGCGCCGGTCATAGACCGCCTTGACGCGGGCGAAGAGCTGCTCGTTGAGCAGAATCCGGTCGTTGTGGGCCGAGAGCAGCGGCAGCGCCTCCTCCTGGATGGCCTGCATCCGCTCGTTGGTCTCGGCGCCGCAGAGCATCTCGAAGACCAGCCGCGTCTGGGCCAGCATCTGGCCCGAGTTGTCGTAGGCCAGAATCACGTTCTCGAAGGTCGGCTCGTCGTTGTTCTCCACGATGGCGGCAATCTCGGCATCGTGCAGCGACATGCCCCGCTCGAAGGCCGGCATGAAGTGCTCGGGGCGGATTTTATCGAAGGGAGGTGTCCCGTAGGGGGTCTCCCACTCGGTGAAGAAGGGATTCTCGCCGCTCTGCTTCGAAGAGCCGCATGAGGCGAGCGTCATGAAAAAGGTACTCATCAGTAACAGTCCCGTAAAACGTTTCATCGTCGGTGAAATTCCTGTAAATTTTACTTAACTTTGCAGCGGCGCGGCCCCGGGCGGAGCGTTGCCTCCGCAAAGATAATCATTTATACCGATTATGCAACTCCGGAGCGCCTGCACGGCTCCCCCTGCGGGCGGAAAAAGCCCCGCGCCGCAGCCGTGCGGCCCCACCCCGCCGCGCGGCAGACAGACCATACCGAACAACCAGACATGCAACTCTTCTACGCTTCCGACATCACTCCGCCGCTCCACACGCTGAGCGAGGAGGAGTCGAAACACTGCGTGCGGGTGCTCCGCCTCGCATGCGGCGACCGGCTCCACATCACCGACGGGCGGGGCGAGCTCTACTGCTGCGAGATTGTCGACGACAACCCCCGGCGCTGCACCGTGCGCGTCGTCTCGACGCAGCACGAATTCGAGAAGCTCCCCTACGCCCTCACCGTGGCGTGCGCCCCGACCAAGAATACCGAGCGCTTCGAGTGGTTCCTCGAAAAGGCGACCGAAATCGGCATTGCGGCGATTCTGCCGCTCGAGACCGAGCACAGCGAGCGCCGCCTCTTCAAGGCCGAGCGCAGCGAGAAAATCATCACGGCGGCCCTCAAGCAGTCGCTCAAGGCCTACCGCCCCCGACTGGCTCCCCTCACCCCCTTCGCCGAGGCGGTCACGCGCCCCTTCGCCGGGCGGAAGTTCATCGCCCACTGCGCCCCGGCCCTCTCGCCCGCAGGCAAGCGCTATCTGGCGCAGACGCTCCGCGCGGGAGAGGATGCACTCATCCTGATTGGTCCCGAGGGGGACTTCTCCCCGGCCGAGATTGCGCTGGCGCTCGACCACGGCTTCGAGGAGATTACGCTCGGCGAACAGCGGCTGCGCACCGAAACGGCGGCCGTCGTCGCCACGACGATGGTCTCGGTGGTCAACCACCTCGCCGCCCCGACAACGAATAGACCGCCCGGCGGACAACAACACCCTTACACCCCATGCACGAACTTTTTGAACTCTTCCGCAGCTTCTTCCGAATCGGTCTGTTCACCTTCGGCGGCGGCTACGCCATGATTCCGCTCATCCAGGCCGAGGTCGAGCGCCACGCCAACTGGCAAATCGGCCGCACCGAATTCCTCGACCTGCTGACGCTGGCCCAGACCGTCCCGGGCCCCATCGCCCTCAACACGGCGGTCTTCATCGGCTACAAGTCGCGCGGCTACGCCGGCGCCGTGGCCACGACGCTGGGCATCATCGTCCCCTCGTTCGTCATCATCCTGGTCATTGCGCTGCTCTTCGCCGACGTCCGCCACAATCCGGTAGTTGACGCCGCCTTCAAGGGGATGCGTCCGGCCGTGGTGGCCCTCATCATCGGGCCGGTCATCTCGCTGGCCCGCGGCATGCACTGGTCGATGCTCTTCGTCATCGCCGGCACGGCGCTGGCCGTCTGGCACCTCGGCTGGTCGCCCATCTACATCCTGCTGGCCGCCGCCCTGACGGGCATCGGCTGGGTGCTCTACACTTCGAAAAAAGCCAAGAAACAAAACGACCGATGATATTTCTCCAACTCTTCATCAGCTATCTGAAAATCGGCTTCTTCGGATTCGGCGGCGGCTACGCCATGCTGTCGCTCATCCAGAACGAGGTGGTGGTCCAGCACGCCTGGCTCACCAACGCCGAATTTGCCGACATCGTGGCCATCTCGCAGATTACGCCCGGCCCCATCGCCATCAACTCGGCCACCTACGTCGGCTACTCGGTGGGCATCGAGGCCGGCAGCCCGTGGTTCGGACTGCTCGGCGCCTTCATCGCCACCTTCGCCGTCAGCCTCCCCTCGCTCACGCTCATGCTCCTGCTCACGCGCTTCTTCCTCAAGCTGCACAACAACCCGCTGGTCGAGGGGGCCATGAAGGGGATGCGCCCGGTGGTCATCGGCATGATTGCCTCGGCCGCCCTGCTGCTCATCGCCCCCCACAGCTCCGAGCCGGGCGACCAGAACTTCATCGACGCCTGGAGCTGGGTGCTCTTCGGCGGCGTCTTCATCGGCTCGCTGCGCAAGGTGAACCCCATTCTGCTCATCATCCTCTCGGCCGTGGCCGGCATCCTCATTTACTACGTCTTCTGAGCCGCCGCACGCCGCCTGATACCACCGAAAAAGGCTCCTCCCGACGCATCGGGAGGAGCCTCTCTTTTTCCTTCGTCCCGCTCCGCAGGGACGCCGCCCTCAGGGGCGGCTCAGCGCACGAAGCGGTAGTAGGTGCCCAGCGGCAGCTCCTTGCCGCCCCGGTCCGTGAAGGTCAGCTCGCCCCACTCCTCGTCGCGCGGCGCACCGAAGGCCTGACGCACGGCCGTGCGGGCCAGCGTCGACGAGAGCCCCATCGAGTAGAGGTTGAGCACCAGAAAGGCGTGCGCCGGCGCCAGCAGCCGGGCGCAGCAGTCGAGCATCTCGCCGATGTTGTCCTCCAGAATCCACTTCTCGCCGTTCGCGCCGCGGCCATAGGCGGGCGGGTCGAGGATGATGCCGTCGTAGCGGTTGCCGCGGCGCACCTCGCGCTGCACGAACTTCAGCGCATCTTCCACAATCCAGCGCACCCCGTCCAGACCGCTCAGCTCCATGTTCTCGCGGGCCCACGTCACCACCTGCTTCACCGAGTCGACATGCGTCACCTCGGCACCCGCGGCACGCGCCGCCAGCGTCGCACCGCCCGTATAGGCGAAGAGGTTGAGCACGCGCAGCGGCCGCTCCCCGGCCCCTTCACCGCCGGCCGCGGAAACCGCACCGGCCGCCCGACCGTTTCCGGTAGCCCGACCCTCCTCGGCGGGCACGGCGCCGCTCCGGCACCGCGTGCGGCAACAGTCGTAGATGAAGTTCCAGTTGGCCGCCTGCTCGGGGAAGAGACCCACGTGCTTGAACGAGGTGAGTCCCAGCCGCATGCGCAGCCGCATCGCCCCGTAGGCATACTCCACCGTCCAGCGGTCGGGCATCTTCGGAGCAAGGCGCCACTCGCCGCGCTCCTCCTGACGGGCATCGCGGCGGAACGAGGCGTCGGCCAGGCGCCGCCACTCCTCCTCGGGAAGCGACGGATGCCAGATGGCCTGCGGTTCGGGACGGCGCGTGACGAAGCGGCCGAAGCGCTCGAGCTTCTCGAAGGCGCCCGAGTCAATGAGTTCGTAGTCCCGGAAATCGGGGGTGAGTTGTCGTTGCATGGTTTTCGGAAAGGGGAAAAGGGAGCGGCCGCCGCCCGGTACGGACATGTACGGAGGGCACCGCTCCCGTGGATTCGAAGCTCTTATTTGCGCACCGGCGTCATGATGAAGCGGAAGGTGTAGTCACCGTAGGGCAGGCGGTACTGCTCCATGGGCAGCGCACCCCAGCTGTCGATGCAGCCGAGTCCCATCTGGCACAGGTCGAAGTTCACGAAGGTGGCACCACCGCCGACCAGCTGGCCCGAGTGGCGCTGCGGCGGGAAGTTCGTCACGTCGAGCTCCGCGGTGGCGTAGGGCAGCGCCGAGGCCGAGAATGGCTTCTCGGCGCGGAGCTCCAGACCCGAGCCCGACGAATCGAGCACCGCCCAGCGGCGCAGGTCGCTCCGCGTGCCCGACTCCTGCGGACGGACATACTCGTCGTGGTACTGCTCGTCAACCCGCTGCTCGTAGAGGCCGATATCGGCCGACGAGAGGCGGTCGGCATAGTTCTCGTGGGCGCCGCGGCCGTAGTAGCTCAGACGGTTGTAGCGCGGCTGCAGGGCCATGCTCATGCCGAAGCGGAAGAGGTTCGGAACCTCGGCCCGGGGGCCGGCCTCCATCCGCTCGACCACCTCCATCCGCCCCTCGCCGTTGATGCGGTAGCTCATCGTGAGCGTCGCCCCGACGGCGGGCATCGTATAGCGGCACTCGACGCGGGCCACACCCTCCTCCACCGTCGCGTCGAACGACTCGAGGCGCAGCTCGGGCTCTTTCCAGACGGCGTACTTGTACTGAAGGCCGGCGCCGAGGTCGTTCTCGGTCGGGGCGCGCCAGAAGTTGGGCCGCAGCTCGCTGTCGCGGGCCAGCAGTTCGCGCCCCTCGACGCAGTAGGAGCTGACGAAGCCCTCGCGCGAGAAGAAGATGCTCCAGTTGTCGCCCTCGACGCGCTTGCCGCGCTCCCAGACCGTAAGCTTCACGCCGCGGTCGCTCTTGGGCAGCACGCAGGCCGCCGCGCAGTCGTAGGGGCGGATTTCCAGCTGCTGACGGGCCACGACCGTGCCCGGGTCGAGCAGCGGCTGCTTCACCTTGAGGCGGTAGGCGACGTCAAGCAGCAGCTCGCCGGAGGCGGGGAACTCCCCGGCGTTGAAGCCCAGCGCATAGACGCGGCGCGACTGGGGCGCGACGTCGAGCTCCGTGATGCGGCCCGTACGGATGACCGCGCCGTCGGCCTTGAGGCTCCACTCAAGCTCGTAATCCTCCAGCCCGATGAAGAAGTTCTCGTTGTAGACCTCCACTTCGCCCTTCGACAGGTCAACGGGCGAGGTCCAAATCGACTGATACTGGCGCTGCACCTCGTAGGCGTGGGGGTGCCACGTCCGGTCGGCGGCGATGATGCCGTTGTTGTTGAACGAGTTGTCCGTAGCGTCGTAGTTGTTGAAGTCGCCGCCGTAGCAGAACGACACGCGGCCGTTCGGCTCGTAGCGCGCAAGGCCCTGGTCGACGAAGTCCCAGATGAAACCGCCCTGGTAAGAGGGGTACTTGCGCACCAGGTCCCAGTACTCCTTGAAGCCGCCGAGCGAGTTGCCCATCGCATGGGCATATTCGCACTGAATCAGCGGCTTGGTCGGATTCGACGTGCAGTAGCGCTCGCACCACCGGTAGTCGCAGTACATCGGGCAGATGATGTCGGTGAAGTCGGACGGGGTCTCGAGGCTATAGTCCACCGCACGCTCGTAGTGCACCGGACGCGAAGGGTCGTAGGCCTTGAGCCACTCGTAGCAGCGCTCGAAGTTGGGGCCCATGCCCGCCTCGTTGCCCATCGACCAGATGATGACCGAGGGGTGGTTCTTGTCGCGGCGCGCCATGCGCTGGTTGCGCTCCAGGTGCATCCGGGCATACTTCGGCTCGCGGGCCAGCGTCTGCTCGCCGTAGCCCATGCCGTGCGACTCGACGTTCGCCTCGTCGAGCACGTAGATGCCGTAGCGGTCGCAGAGGTCGTACCAGACGGGGTCGTCGGGATAGTGGCACGTACGCACGGCGTTGATGTTGAGCTGCTTCATGATGCGGATATCCTCCACCATCCGCTCGCAGCTGACCACATATCCGCCCAGCGGGTCCATCTCGTGGCGGTCGGCCCCCTTGATGAGGACCAGCTGCCCGTTGACGAGCAGCTGCGCGTTGCGGATTTCAACCCGGCGGAAGCCCACCGGCTGCTCAATCCGTTCGGTCGTCCGACGGCCGTCCGAGACGGCCAGTTCGAGCGTATAGAGATACGGAGTCTCGGCGCTCCACTTGACGGGGTTCTTCACCGCGAGCCGCACCTCGGAGCGGCCCCCCTTCGGCTGCGCGCTCCCCTCGGCCACGGCGACGCCCGACGCATCGCGCAGCGTCAGCTCCACGCGGCGCACCGTGGGGGTGGTCTCCAGCGCCACCCGCAGCGTGGCGTCCGTGTAGTCGTCGTCGAGCTCCGGCGTGACGAAGAGGTCCTCGAGGCGCGCCTTCTCGCGGGCACGCAGCTCGACGCCGCGCGCAATGCCCGAGAAGCGCCAGAAGTCCTGGTCCTCGAGGTAGGTGCCGTCGCACCAGCGGAAAACCTGCAGCGCCAGCAGGTTCTCACCCTTGCGCAGATACTTCGTCACATCGAAATCGGCCGACAGCTTGCTGTCCTCGCTGTAGCCCACAAAGCGGCCGTTGAGCCACACGTAGACGTTCGACGTGGCCGAGCCGATGCTCAGGCTGACATCCTTGCCCGCCCACGATTCGGGCAGGGTGAAGGTCCGGCGGTAGGAGCCCACGTGGTTCTCGGCATCGGGCACCTCGGGCGGGTTGTTGACGAAGTTGCCGCGCCAGGCGTAGCCGATGTTGACGTAAATCGGGTCGCCGTAGCCGTTCAGCTCCCACATTCCCGGCACGGGCATCCGCCCCCACGAGGCGTCGTCGTAGTCCGCGCGTTCAATACCCGAGGGGCGCTCCGAGGCGTTGCGCACCCAGTGGAAACGCCATACGCCGTCGAGCGACATCCGCTCGCCCGCCTCGAACGAGGCGCGCATCGGCAGACGGTTGACCTCGTTGACGGCCGGGTCCTGCCATTCGCGGCCCGTCTGGGCCACCGTGGCAAGGGGGCCGCACACGGCCGCCAGCGCCCAAAGCATCAGAAGTCTCTTTTTCATTTATCGGTTTGGTTTCGGTTTGTCGGTCTTCTCGTCGCGCGGACGCTCGGCAGAGCAATCCACCAGGCTCATCTCGCACCGCGCGCAGTCGAAGCAGAGGCGGTAGCGGTGCGAGCCCCGCTCCAGATAGAGGTCGCCCCGCAGGCGGGGGTGCTCCTTCAGGCATTCGCCGATTTCGCGGCGGATGCAGTAGGCCGAGCGCATCACCGTATGGCCCGCCGTCGAGGGGGCGAGGTCGAGGCCGCGCTCGATGCGGCGCACGCCGTGGGCCCGGTAAAACTCTTCGGCCAGGTGGTTGGTGACGTTCTCCTCGGCCGTCAACGTATCCGACGGATAGCGCGCCGTGCCGTCGTCGGGCAGGATGCGGTGCGTGCGGGGAGCCTCGATGCGGAGGCGGCGCAGCCCGTCGAGCGCCTCGCGGCGCAGCTCGCCGAGGAGCGATGCCGGCACGAAGCGCACCGGCCCCTCGATGCTCACGTCGCGCACCTCGAAGATGGTGTCGCCGCAGCGGGCCGCCTGCGTGCGGAGCGTCCGCTCCATGGCGGCGACGTCGCGCGCCTCGTCGAAGGGTCCGTCGTGCCCGGCCGAAGCCTCGAACCCCTCGCAGTCGCGGTAGCTCAGGCGAAGCCCCCCGTCCATGAACTCCACGCGGGCCGTCACCGGAATGACGCGGCGCGTGCGGCTCCGCTCGAGGACCAGGTTGAAGCGCCGGTCGAAGTTGCGGTAGAGCTCCACCCCGGGGCGGATGCCATCCATCCGGTTGGGGGTGATGCGCCGCCCCTCGACCGCGTTGACGTTGGTTCCCGAGGGCCCCCGTCCGGTCACGAAGCAGATGCCGTCGCCGGGTGCCAACTCAACGTCGCCATCGAGGCGGAAACTGCGCGCGTCGCACGAGACGACGCGCCCCACGTACTCGCCCACCGACTTCGGCGTATCGAACGACGCCACACCGGCGCTCCGGCCGGCGAAGAAGTACTCCGAAGCGCCGCGCGTGAAGCTCTTGGCCGGGTCGGGACGGAAGTCGGGACGGCTCACGCCCACCGACGAGCGGCGCAGCTGCGGACGCGCGGCTAGCGCCTCGTCGACCGCGCGGCGGTAGTAGGCCACCACGTTGCGGATGTAGTTGATATCCTTCAGACGCCCCTCGATTTTGAACGACGTGACCCCGGCGTCGAGCAACTCGCCGATGTGCCCCGAAAGGTCGAGGTCGCGCACCGAGAGCAGATGACGGCCCGACAGGTAGCTCCTGCCGCGGCCGTCGGTCAAATCGTAGGTCAGCCGGCAGGGCTGGCTGCAGGCGCCGCGGTTGCCGCTGCGCTCCGACATCGAGCGCGAGAGGAAGCAGCGACCGCTGTACCCCACGCAGATGGCGCCGTGGACGAAACACTCCACGTCGGCCTTCGTGGCGGCCGCCACGGCCCGAATCTCCTCGAGCGAGAGGGCCCGTTCGAGAATCACCCGCGCAAAGCCGCAGTCGCCCAGGAAGCGGGCCTGCTCCGGCGTCATGTTGCACATCTGGGTCGAGGCGTGCAGCTCGACGGGAAGCTCCATGCGCCGCAGCGCCATGTCCTGCACGATGAGGGCGTCGACCCCCGCGGCGATGAGCGCACGGGCCTCCGCCTCGGCGTCGGCCAGCTCCCCGTCGAAGAGCAGCGTATTGAGCGTGGCGTGGATGCGCACGCCGTACTGATGGGCGTACTCCACGGCGCGGGCCACCTCCTCGACCGGGTTGCAGGCGCCGCGGCGCGCCCCGAATTTCGAGCCGCCGATGTAGACGGCATCGGCGCCGTAGTCGACGGCGGCCATGGCGGATTCCAGGTCCCGGGCGGGAGCGAGCAGTTCAACACTTTTCACGAGGGTTTCGGATTGATTTTCGGATATGACTTCAAGGGAACAAAGATACGCTTTTTTTCCGGTTCACGCCCGATTTCGGAATATAATCGCTAAATTAGCCTCCGCAACCAAAACCCCCACCGCACCATGACCACTCCCCTCCGAATCGGCGGCGCGCTGCTGCTCGGCGCAACGGCCTCGCAGCTGACGACCGCCTGCTCGCCCCGCAACGCCGAGGCGCCCCGCCGCCCCAACGTGCTCTTCATTCTGGCCGACGACCTGGGCTACGGCGACCTGAGCTGCTACGGGCAGCAGCGCTTCGCCACGCCCCACATCGACTCGCTCGCGCTCACGGGCATGCGCTTCACACAGTGCTACGCGGGCACGACCGTCAGCGCTCCGTCGCGCTCGTGCCTGCTCACCGGCACCCACTCGGGCCACACCCCCGTGCGCGGCAACATCGAGCTGCCCCCCGAAGGGCAGTACCCGCTCCCCTACGGCGCCGCCGAGCTCTTTCGCATCTTCAAGCAGTCGGGCTACACGACGGGCGTCTTCGGCAAGTGGGGGCTGGGCTTCATCGGCTCGACGGGCGACCCGGCCAACCAGGGCGTCGACCGCTTCTACGGCTACAACTGCCAGCTGCTGGCCCACAGCTACTACCCCGACCACTTGTGGAGCGACTCGACGCGCGTCGAGCTGCCGGGCAACGACGGGCAGACCCCCTACGGAGCGGGAAGCTACGCCCCCGACCTGATTCACGCCGAGGCGCTGCGCTTCCTCGACGAGCGCACGGCCGACGAGCCCTTCCTGCTCTTCTACCCCACGACCATCCCCCACGCCGAGCTGATTGTCCCCGAAGACAGCACCATCCTCCGCCTGCGGGGCTGCTTCGAGGAGACCCCCTACCGGGGCATCGACTCGGGTCCCGCCTTCCGTCGGGGCGGATACTGCTCGCAGGAGTACCCGCGGGCGACCTTTGCGGCGATGGTCACGCGGCTGGACCGCTACGTGGGCGAGCTGGTGGCCAAACTCCGCGAAAAGGGGCTGCTCGATAATACCGTCATCCTCTTCGCCAGCGACAACGGGCCCCATCTGGAAGGGGGCGCCGACCCCGACTTCTTCGACAGCAACGGCCCGCTGCGCGGCTACAAGCGCGACCTCTACGAAGGGGGCATCCGCGTGCCGCTGCTCGTCTCGTGGCCTGGACACGTGGCCCCCGGCAGCCAAAGCGACTTCGTATGCGCCTTCTGGGACCTGCCGGCCACCTTCGCCGAGCTGACGGGACGCGACGCCCCCTCGGGCGACGGTCTGAGCCTCCTGCCGCTGCTCGAGGGACGAATGGAGGAGCAGGCGGAGCACGACTACCTCTACTTCGGCTTCATGGAGCTCGACGGGCGCGAGGCCGTGCGGCAGGGGCCCTGGAAGCTGCTCCACCTCGACATCCGCAGCGACGCCCCGCGCTACGAGCTCTACAACCTCGACGAGGACCCCGGCGAGGAGCACGACCTGGCGGCCAGCCATCCCGAAAAGGTCGCCGAGCTGCGCCGGCTCATGGAGCAGGCCTACGCCTCGGACCCCTCGTGGCCCCTCTTCGGGGAGTGAGCCCGGGCGGAAAGCGCACTTCGCCTCAGGCCCGCACGACGGAGGCCCGGCACGACCAAGGGAAACGGCCGCACGGACCATCCGCCTCCGCAAGACTGCCGCGCCGCGGGAGACCGGCCGCACCTCCTTGCGAAAAATAAGCTCTGCCATCCAAAAAACGGGGCCCGGAGCGCCACTTTGAGGCGATTTTTACTAATTTTGCAGACTGAAAAGGGAATACACAACAAAACGAAGATACCATGCTTACAATCAAGCAACTGAGAGAAGACCCCCAGGCCGCCATCCGCAAACTCGCCAAGAAGGGCGTGGATGCAGCCCCGGTCATTGCCAAAATCGAGAAGCTCGACGACCGCCGCAAGGCCATCCAGGTCGAGCTCGACAACACGCTCGCAACCCAGAACAAGGCGGCCAAGGAGATTGGCATGCTGATGAGCCAGGGCCGCCGCGAGGAGGCCGAGGAGCGCAAGAGCTTCGTCGCCGGACTCAAGGAGCAGTCGGCACGCCTCAACACCGAGGCCAAGGAGGTGGCCGAGGAGCTGCAGGCCGCCATCGTCTCGCTGCCCAACTTCCCCGCCGACATCGTCCCCGAGGGACGCACGGCGGCCGACAACCTGGTGGTCAAGCTCGTCGAGAGCTACACCAAGCTGCCCGAGAATGCACTGCCCCACTGGGAGCTGGCCCGCAAGTACGACATCATCGACTTCGACCTGGGCGTGAAGCTCACCGGCGCCGGATTCCCCGTCTACAAGGGACAGGGCGCCCGTCTGCAGCGCGCGCTCATCAACTACTTCCTCGACTGCAACACCAAGGCCGGCTATCTGGAGGTCGAGCCTCCGGTGATGGTCAACGAGGCGTCGGGCTTCGGCACCGGCCAGCTGCCCGACAAGGAGGAGCAGATGTACCACGCCACGGTCGACAACTTCTACATGATTCCAACGGCCGAAGTGCCCGTGACGAACATCTACCGCGACGTGATTCTCGACGAGAAGGACTTCCCGGTCAAGATGACCGCCTACACCCCCTGCTTCCGCCGCGAGGCAGGCTCCTACGGCAAGGACGTGCGCGGTCTGAACCGTCTGCACCAGTTCGACAAGGTGGAAATCGTCCAGCTCTCGCTGCCCGACCGCTCCTATGAGGCGCTCGACGGCATGGTGGCCCATGTCGAGTCGATTGTCCGCTCGCTCGGCCTTCCCTACCGCATCCTGCGGCTCTGCGGCGGCGACATGTCGTTCACCTCGGCGCTGACCTACGACTTCGAGGTCTACTCCGAGGCGCAGAAGCGCTGGCTGGAGGTTTCGTCCGTCTCGAACTTCGAGTCGTTCCAGGCCAACCGCCTGAAGCTCCGCTACAAGGATGCCGACAAGAAGATTCACCTGGCCCACACGCTCAACGGCTCGTCGCTGGCCCTTCCGCGCATCGTGGCCGCCATGCTCGAGGACTTCCAGACGCCCGACGGCATCCGCATCCCCGAGGTGCTGGTACCCTACACGGGCTTCGACATGATTCGCTAACCCACGCCGCCCGACCCCACAGGGCGGTGCCGGACCCCGAGGCCTGGCCCGTCCGGCGGCCGGAAAGCGTCGACACGACAAAGTGAGGCCGAGAGGATGCAATTCCCCATTACGGGAGATTTGTTTATCCGAGATATTTGCTTATCTTTGCTGACACAACAACACACATTAACCAATAAAATTTACTGCAATGGCTTACAAAATTACCGACTCCTGCGTAGCCTGCGGCACCTGCATCGGTGAGTGCCCCGTTGAGGCCATCTCGGCCGGCGACATCTACGTGATTGACCCCGACAAGTGCATCGACTGCGGCACCTGCGCCGGCGTATGCCCCTCGGAGGCTATCGTATCGGAGTAACACGAAGATTCGAATAGAAAATGCACCGACCGGTTCGTCCGGCGGTGCATTTTTTTGTTTTTGTGGCCGGGCGGCGGACGACAAACGGTAGACGGCCGGCAGCGACTGACGACGTACGGCTGACGGCCCTGGCACTCCGCCCCGCGACCGTCGGCAGGCCCTTGGGGCATCAGCCCCGAGACAGGGGTTCGGATACAAAATCAAGGGTGCGTAAAAAACAAGAGAGCGGATACAAAAAAGGGAGGAACCCCAGTCGGAGTTCCTCCCTTGTCGTATCGCCCGCTAAGGAGCATGCTTCTCCTCGCGGAGACTATTTTGCCAGGATGGCCGTACGAACCTCCTTGCTGAGCAGACGTACGGGATAGCCGGCCTTCTTGGCCTGGGGAGCTGCAAAGTAGGTGTGCAGACCCTTGCTCGAAGCTGCCGAACCGCTCTTGGTGAGCGTGTAGGGGCCAATCGGGTAGTCATCAGCCGTAAAGCCGGCAGCCGGCTGGAACGTGTAGAACGAGTTCTCACCCTGAATCATGCCGAAGAAGTCGAACGTATAGACGGGAATCACGTCTCCGGTCGAAATTTCGAGCTGCTCACCGGTCACGGTAGCCGAGTTGCCGTCGGCACCCATTGCGCCAATCAGACCGTAGTAGTTACCCGAAACAGCCGTCCAGCTATTGTTGTAACCGCAAACGCCCAGATAGGTTACCATCAGCGACTCGCCTTGCGGGCCGGAAACCTCACCGAGCTTCTGACCGTTCACGAAATAGAGACCTCCATCCTCAGCATTGAAGATGGCACCTACGGGCTTCTGTGCGGCCAGCATCGAGATACCCCAGCCGGTTACGGCATAGGTCTGGTCGGCATTAAGCTCGGCAATGCTTACCGTAAACGACATCGGGTCGCTGCCAATCAGCGAGCTCGTGCTGGTCACGTTCCACGTGCCAATCCATGCATTGTAGGCGTCGCTGCCCGTGCCCGGCGTTACGCTGCCGCCGCCACCGTTGGCCGTCGTTGCGGTTGCCGACTTCACGGCCGACTCGGTGCCGTTAACGGCATATACGGCGCAGGTATACTCCGTGTTGGGCTCCATCTGCGTGAACACCAGGTCGAGACCCTGGCCCAGAGCGTTCTGAAGCTGCGAGCTGGTGAGTGCATCGCCTTCGGACTGAACCAGCTCCTCGAGCGTTGCGCTGTTCAGAGCGTTATTGAGTTCCGAGGTCGGTACCGTGAGGTATTTGGCCGACTCGGCATTCTTGAGCGTGAGCTTGAAGGTCAGCGAAGAGCTCTCCGAACCGGAGGTCTGAGCGCCGGTCAGCGTGATGGTCGGAGCCGTCTTGGGATCATCCCCGCCGCCGGGATTGGGGTTGGGATTGGGGTTGTCGTCGTCACCACCGCAAGCCGTGAAGACTCCGGCTGCAAAGATACCCATGAGGGCCATCTTGAAGAAATTCGTCATTTTCATACACTCGGGATATTTAAATTAGACAATGAAAATCGAGTATTAAGGGTTTGTTCACAAACAACGCTTTCACAAATATAGAAAAAAAAACTTCGATATATCTCTGCCGTTTCTTTTTTTTCGACAATTTTATTCACAATTCCGAAGCCGGGCCGTCGGGATAGAGCAGGTACCCAAGACGCATCGTGCGGTAACGGAGCAAATCGTCGTGCCAGCGGGCGCGCATCTGCTCCTCCGTGGCCCCCTCGAGTATCAGCGGACGGAGATACCCCACACCGACCAGCTTCTCGAACATGGGGGTGAAGAAGTGCTCGCCGAGCTCCAGCCCGTGACAGGCCTCGAGCAGCCAGCCGAGCGAAAAGCCCACCCCGGCGGCCTCCTCCTCGGAGAGCTTCCTCAGGTCGCGGCCGTGGCAGAGGCGCCCCTCGAGCGGCGGATGGGCCGCACCGGCCGTCGGGCGGGGCGTGAAAGAGAAGTCGCCCGCAAGGTCGGGGTGGCCGTAGCACTCGAACGGGCAGTCGGTACCGCGCCCCAGGCTGACGACCGTCCCCTCGAAGAGGCAGAGCGAGGCGTAGAGGTAGACGGCCCGCTGCGTGCGGAGGTTGGGCGAGGGGGCGACGGGCAGCCGGTAGGGGGTAGCGTGCGTATAGCGGCGGCAGGGGACCACCTCCAGCGAGCAGGGCGGCGTCCACCCCTCGCCCACCGCCATCCGGGCAATCTCGCCCATCGTCAGGCCGTGCAGCACGGGCAGCGGCAGGGCTCCGACCCCCGAACGGTACTTCATGTCGAGCACCGGGCCGTCGATGTGGCGGTCGTTGGGGTTGGGTCGGTCCAACACCACGACCGGAATCCCGTAGTCGGCGCACGCCTCCATCATCCTCAGCATCGTTATATAATAGGTATAGAAGCGCAGCCCGACATCCTGCAGGTCGACCACCAGCACGTCGAACGAACGCATCGCCTCGTCGGAGGGGCGCTGCGTCCGGCCGTCATAGAGCGACCGAATCGGGACGCCGGTCCGGGCATCGACCGAGCTTTGGACGTGGGCCCCGGCGTCGGCCTCGCCGCGGAAGCCGTGCTCGGGCGAGAAGATGGCCCGGAGGTCGAAGCCGCATTCGTGGAGCAGGTCGACCAGATGGACCCACCCCTCGCCGGCGGGCGTCATCGCAAGCTGCTGCGAAGAGGCCGCAGGGGTTGCGGCGGAGGTTGCGGCGGAAGCATGTGCGGCGTCGCCCAGCTCGGAGCGGAGGGCCACCGAGGTATGGTTGGCCAGCACGGCCACGCGCCGGCCGCGCAGCAGCGGGAAGTAGGCCGCCGTATCGGTCATGCCGACCAACGGTCCGGCGTCGGTCGTCGCACGGGAAGGAGCCGCTGAAGCCGGCCCGTCACACGCCGTCTCCGCGTACGGCAGCAGCACCGCAGCGGCGGCCGGCTGCACCGCAACAAGGGCGCAGAGGCCCGTACACAACGCCGCAAGGAGGCTCCGCAGGCCCCGGCGGCAACGCAAGGTTGTCGAATGGTTCATCGCTTCAACACGTTTCAGAGGTTGTCCATGAAAAAAGATGCCGGCTCCTGCGACGAAGGCCCCGTTCCGCCGACGGGAACGGGGCCTTCGTGCATTACACTCCGGCCGCTGCGCTACGCCTCGCCGCCGAACTCCATCAGGTAGGCCTTGATGAAGGCGTCGATGTCGCCGTCCATCACCGCATCGACATCCGAGGTCTGCACCCCCGTGCGGTGGTCCTTCACCCGGCGGTCGTCGAAGACGTAGGAGCGAATCTGCGAGCCCCACTCGATGCGCTTCTTCGAGGCCTCCAGAGCCTGCTGCGTCGCCATGCGCTTGTCCAGCTCGCGCTGGTAGAGCTTCGACTTGAGGATGCGCATCGCATTCTCGCGGTTCATCAGTTGGGAGCGGGTCTCCATGTTCTCGATGAGGTACTCCACCGGCTCGCCCGTATCGGGGTCCTTGCCGTGGTAGCGCAGGCGCACGGCCGTCTCCACCTTATTGACGTTCTGGCCGCCCGCACCGCTCGAACGGAAGGTGTCCCACTCGATGTCGGCCGGATTGACCACAATCTCAATCGAGTCGTCGACCGCCGGCGAGACGAAGACCGAGGCGAAGGTTGTCTGACGCTTGTTGTTGGCGTTGAAGGGCGAGAGGCGCACCATGCGGTGGACGCCGTTTTCGCTCTTCAGATAGCCGTAGGCATAGTCGCCCTCGAACTCCAGCGTACAGGACTTGACGCCCACCTCCTCGCCGGCCTGGTAATCGAGCACCTTGACCTTGTAGCCGTGGGCCTCGCCCCAGCGCGTATACATGCGCATGAGCATCGAGGCCCAGTCGAGCGCCTCGGTGCCGCCCGCACCGGCGTTGATGTCCATGATGGCGCCCAGCTTGTCCTCGTCACGGCGCAGCATGTTGCGCATCTCGAGTTTTCCGATGCGCTCGATTGTCTCGGCGTAGTGGGCGTCGAGCTCCTCCTCGGAGACGACCCCCTCCTTCACGAAGTCGGGCATCAGCTCGAGGTCCTCGACCAGCTTGTCCACGGCGTCGTACTCCTCAATCCACGCCTTGATGCCCGCCACCTTGCGCAGCTGTTCGCGCGCCTTGGCGGGGTCGTTCCAGAAGTCGGGCTCCTGGGTCTTCTCCTCCTCGTTGCGCAGGTCTATCCGGCGCTGTTCGATGTCGAGACAGCGGTAGAGCGTATCGCGGCGCGCGGCCGCCTCCTTGATTTGTTCGGCAAGTACCATGATGTTTCAGAATCGGGTTTTGAGCTTCCGCGACGCGAATTCGAGGATGAAGTCGGCCGTTCCCTCCTCACCGCCGAGCGTCGACGAGTTGACACACAGGTGATAGGTGGCCGCTTCGCCCCACGTGCGGGAGCTGTAGTAATTGTAATAGTCGGCGCGGCTGGCGTCGGTCCGCCGCATCCGCGTGCGCGCCTCCTCGGGCGTGATGCCGTGCAGGCGGCAGAGCCGCTCGATGCGGTCCTCCTCGTCGGCCGAGATGAAGACGTTGACCGCGCGCGGATGGTCGCGCAGGATGTAGTCGGCGCAGCGTCCCACGAAGATGCACGACTCGCGTGCGGCCAGGTCGCGAATCACGTCGCTCTGGATTTTGAACAGCGCGTCGTTCGACAGCACGTTGGCCACCGTGGCGTTGTCGCCGCAGAAGGGGGCCCTCAGGTAGTAGACCAACGACGAGAGCATGCCGCGCGACTCCTTCTCGTCGGCCTTCTCGAAGTGTTCGGGACGGATGCCGCTCTGGTCGGCCGCCAGGGCGATGAGCTGCTTGTCGTACATCCGGATGCCGAGCCGGCGGGCAAGAAGCTCGCCGACAGCCTTGCCGCCGCTGCCCAGCTGGCGGCCTATGTTGATTACGAACTTGTCCATATCGCGTTATTTTTGAGGTGCGGAGTCCGGCCCCACCAGGCGCCTGAATCCGCGCAGTTGATGCATCAGCATGAGGAAGGCGACGATGCTGGCCAGCAGGTCCGACAGCGGCATGGCGCACCATACGCCCCAGCTGCCGTTCCACTGCGTATACTGGTCGAAGAGCGGAGGCAGCAGCACGAGCCCCGGCAGCAGGAAGAGCAGCTGGCGCGAGAGCGACAGGAAGATGGCCTTGCCGGCCATGCCGATGCTCATGAAGAAGTTGGTGGCCACCATCTGGAAGCCGATAATCGGGAAGCAGACAAAGGTGATGCGCATGCCCTCGGCCGCCAGACGCACCAGTTCGGCATCCTTCGTGAAGAGCGAGACGGCCAGCCGCGGCATCAGCTCGCCCAGCAGGAAGCCGCACGTGGTGACGCACGTGGCGCCGATGGCCGTCAGCTTCAGCACCCGCAGCACGCGGTCGTACTGCTGCGCGCCGAAGTTGTAGCCGGCGATGGGCTGCATGCCCTGGTTGAGCCCCATGACCACCATCACGAAGAAGAAGGCCACGCGGTTGACGATGCCGTAGGCGCCGATGGAGAGGTCGCCGCCGAACTCCTTGAGCCCCTTGTTGATGAGAATCACGATGAAGCAGGCGGCCAGGTTCATCAGGAAGGGCGACATGCCGATGGCCAGGATGTCGCGCACGATTTTGGCATGGAGGCGGTAGATGCCGCGCCGGAAGTGGAGCAGCTCGCGCCGGTCGGAGAGGATGCGGAACTGCCACACGAGCGAGATGACCTGGGCAAGCACCGTGGCGATGGCGGCGCCGCGGATGCCCCAGCCGAAGCCGTAGATGAAGAGCGGGTCGAGCACCGTATTGATAACCACCGTATTGATGGTGGCGTACATCGCCTTGCGCGGGTGGCCCGAGGCGCGCAGCACGGAGTTCAGCCCCAGATACATGTGCGTGATAACGTTGCCCAGCAGAATCACGGTCATGTACTCGCGCGCATAGCCCACCGTCGCCTCGCTCGCACCGAAGAAGTAGAGAATCGGGTCGAGGAAGAGCAGCGTGACAATGCTGAAGGCCACGCCGATAATCAGATTGAGCATGAAGACGTTGCCCAGCACCTTGCCCGCCGTGTCGTAGTCGCGCTGTCCGAGGCGCATCGAGACGAGCGTCGCGGCACCCACGCCCACCAGCGAGCCGAAGGCCGCCGCGAGGTTCATCAGCGGGAAGGTGAGCGCCAGACCCGAAATGGCGAGCGGGCCCACGCCGTGGCCGATGAAGATGCTGTCCACCATGTTGTAGAGCGACGAGGCCGTCATGGCAATGATGGCCGGCACGGCATACTGCACGAGCAGTTTGCGAATACGCTCGGTTCCGAGCTCCATGGCCGCTCCCCTTATCTCCGTCATAACTTCTTCTCTCCTTTCTTTCCTTGCGTTGTCTCTTCCAGATGCGGATGCCCGCAGGCACCCCGTTGTTTATTTTTCCATTCGGGGGAGGAACCCCGGGCTCTCTTCCCGGCACGGACAGTCCCGTGGCGGAGCACTCCGGACGGATGGAGTCTCCGCCCCGGAGACCCTGCCCTCCCGAGAGCACACCTGCGCCCCGGCGGATGGATGCCGGGGCAGGGGTTCCGCAGCGCTACTCGAGCTCCCAGTCGCTGCCGTCCTTGCGGTCCTTGACGCGGATGCCGGCGGCGGAGAGGCCGTCGCGGATGCGGTCCGACGTGGCCCAGTCCTTGGCGGCACGCGCCTTGAGGCGCTCGCCGAGCAGCAGCTCGACCAGCGGCGTCACGTAGTCGCGGCCCGAAGCGGCGCCGGCCGCCTTCTCGTCCTTCAGTCCGAGGATGCCGAAGACGTAGCGGTGCACCGTCGTGTGAAGCGCCTTGAGGTCCTCGGCCGAGATGCGCTGCTGCCCCTCGGCAATCTGGTTGATGATGCGCACCCAGTCGAAGAGGGCCGAGATGACCATCGGCGAATTGAGGTCGTCGTCCATCGCCGCGCGGCAGCGCTCCTCGAGCTCGGCCGGATTGACCGTCGAGGAGTCCGACGCCTTGAGGCGGTCGAGCGTCTCGACGGCCTTCATCAGACGGTCGAGCCCCTTCTCGGCGGCCTGCAGCGCCTCGTTCGAGAAGTCGAGCGTCGAGCGGTAGTGGGCCTGCAGCACGAAGAAGCGGATGGTCATCGGCGAGTAGGCCTGCGCCAGAAGGCGGTGGCGCCCCGTGAAGAGTTCCTCGAGCGTGATGAAGTTGCCCAGCGACTTGCCCATCTTCTGGCCATTGATGGTAATCATGTTGTTGTGGACCCAGTAGCGCGCCGAATCGTGGCCCAGAGCGGCCGTCGACTGCGCGATTTCGCACTCGTGGTGGGGGAACATGAGGTCCATGCCGCCGCCGTGGATGTCGAACCGCTCGCCCAGATAGCGCGTCGACATGGCCGAGCACTCCATGTGCCAGCCCGGGAAGCCGTCGCTCCAGGGCGAGGGCCACCGCATGATGTGTTCGGGCGAGGCCTTCTTCCAGAGGGCGAAGTCGTAGGAGTGGTGCTTGTCGCTCTGGCCGTCGAGCTCGCGCGTGTTGGCGACGATGTCGTCGAGGTTGCGGCCCGACAGGCGGCCGTAGTTGTAGGCGGCGTTGTACTTCTCGACGTCGAAGTATACCGAGCCGTTCGACACGTAGGCGTAGCCCGCATCGAGAATCCGCTTGACGAAGGCAATCTGCTCGATGATGTGGCCCGAAGCGCAGGGCTCGATAGAGGGCGTCTCGACGTTGAGCGCATCCATAGCGTGGTGGTAGCGCTCCGTATAGTAGTGGGCCACCTCCATCGGTTCGAGCTGCTCGAGACGCGCCTTCTTGGCGATTTTGTCCTCACCCTCGTCGGCGTCGTGTTCCAGATGGCCCACGTCGGTGATGTTGCGCACGTAGCGCACCTTGTAGCCCGAGGCCTTCAGGTAGCGGAACAGCAGGTCGAAGGTCACGGCCGGACGGGCATGGCCCAGATGGGGGTCGCCGTAGACCGTGGGGCCGCAGACGTACATCCCCACGCGGCCGGGGGTAATCGGCTCGAACACCTCCTTGCGGCGGGTGAGCGTATTGTAAAGCACGAGTTTGGAATCCATAGTGTCGGAATATTTTGCTACAAAAATAGGAAATATAATTCAGAGTGCGCCCAAAATCCGACAATAAATCCTACCTTTGCCGCGCCCCGACGGCCCCGCAACGCGCCGGCGGGGCCCTTTCGAGGCGACAGC
>ULQU01045783.1_pt1 | contig 36823 bp, 30 predicted proteins | sample 1954841 | NCBI WGS metagenome assembly ULQU01 (sample SAMEA4835664, study PRJEB28245) | human gut metagenome | biome: gut microbiome; material: fecal sample | place: Denmark | collected 2008
AAGCTACTGGAAAGTGAACGGGTATGCTCCGGAATATGTATCCAGAGAATAAGATCCATCCAAATCTGATATTACACCATGAGTAGTACCCTTTACCAATACATTGGCTCCTATTATGGGCTCGCCAGTAACATCTGTAACTCGCCCTGTAACTTTTTTACTTTGGGCAAAAAGGCATACAGAACAAAGGAAGAGACACAACACACATAAAGTGTATCTCATCTCACATTGTCGAAAAATCCAAAACGTCTTTTTCATAAGCAATAAAATTTTAAGGTAAGTGTTAAACAACAAAGATTTTAATAAAAAAGTCAGGAATTTTTACCAATAAATCAACTTCTTTAAAGGACATGAAGAGCCTGGTAACATATTATCAATAAATTACCATATAGAGATCAAAAAAGTCAAAAAGGATAATATTACATATTGACTACATTGTCAAAAGAGCGATTTTACTACACAAACTGTTTAGTCGTATAAATAAAACATCCTTTCCATCATTTGCCACTTTTCATCCGATGTAGTTCCTTTTACACATTGTTGGAAACCTGCTACATAATCCTCCCATTCTGCCTGTCGAGGTAATGTTGACAGCTTCTTCATAGCTTCATCCCAGTTAAAGTCCAAAGGCGTCTCAACTATCATAAACAACTTATTCCCCTCAATGTATATTTCCATCTCCAATATACCGACGGAACGGATTCCCTCACGAATTTCGGGCCAAGCTTGCTCTTTACTATGTGCTTTTCTATAGGCAGAGATCAACTCTGGATTGTCTTTCAGGCTGAGTGTCTGACAATACCGTTTTACAGGTTCGTCATATTGCTTTACTCTATAACCGTTGTTCTTCATAATATGGATTTTAAGATATATGCAAAGATATGATTACATTTTTCTCTATTATAGGACAAAATAGATATTAAATAAAACATTATCGTCTATTTTATATTGTATCCCAAAGTGTGTACATAAACTAAGATAATAAAAATAAGAGATACCTGATATTCCCGCTGGAATATCAAGAATACACTGAAGCGTCACTGAAGCGATATTATTATTGATAAATCTATTGACTATGCCCCAATAAGATACCACATGCACAATACAGATGTGGGAAGATTTATCCCATCATAGTAATAAAGTAGGACAAAACATAGAAAATACCTGCATCTGATCCTATAGGAAGAATAGTCTTATATATGTAGATGAAATGTTTCTAGACATAACCGATCCCCCTAAGCCAAGAATATTGTATGAATAAAAAATCAACATTCTATTTATTTCACGGTCAATCTGTATTCCTTTGGAGTCACTCCTGTAATTTTTTTAAAAATCCGACAGAAATAGGAATAATCATCAAACATAAGTTTATAAGAGATACTTTTTACGGATAAATCACAAGTGGCAAGTAAAAGTTGTGCTTTTTCTATTTTCCTTTTTGTGATATATTGCAAAGGTGTAGTATGCATTTCATGCTTAAATAATTTAATGAAATGATCTGTAGAAAGAAATACTTGCTGAGCCAAATCTCCTATTTTAATATCACTATATAAATGATTCCTGATATAATCAATTGTTTTTACTATCCTATCATCCCTTTCCAATGATTTTTTGCAGGCATGCTTCAAGAAGCGTGAAATTATAATATAGGCAATACCTCTTGACTCGACCTTATCATACATAGGTCGGCTTTCATTAGTAATAAGACTTTTGATAAGAGTTGGTTTATTGTCATAAGACGCCGGGTCTGATTGAGGTAATTTCATAAACGGATTTATTTCACATAATCTTTTCATGAGTTCCATATCAAGGCTATCAGCTTTAATCTCTGTAGGAAGCTCCCAATCATCCAATATACTTGTTCCATCAAGATTATTCTCGTATAAATGAATATAATAAAGAGAAAAATAAGAATCGCAAATATAACTATGGGTCGTAAATGACGGAATAAAATACATGTAATGTGGTTTAAGATCAAAAATACCTGATGGAAGCTTTAATTTTGCATATCCTTCCCAAACGTAATATATACGCATGAATGGGCTTCTCACATTAACCCAGTTCCAGTCTGCATTATGTATAGCCAGTCCTACATTTAAGACTAAAGGATGAAAACGATCAAGTTCAACACTCATACTAGAAAAAATTTAAGGTATAACATAAATCTAATACTTACAAACATAATAAATATATGTCTATTCCTAATACAAAAACCTATAATTTCTAACAGAATCCATTTAAATTGATATATATTATTAATAATTTTTGACATGATGTAAAATTGCAAAGAGATTATTAATTTAAGTTCAAACCTCTCGGCTCACTGCGGGATTAAACCATAAATTAATGGTCATTATCCTATAAAATGTCATAATCTGCAAATATTGTCGATGTTTTTGTTTTTGGCCGAACAAAAAGAGACAGAAAAACGTTTATCTACAAAAACAAATGCATAACCCATGAAACTGATTCTCAGCGACAGGCCACTGGACATTCATTTTTCCAATCCGCACGAAATCCGATATTTCAACTTATCGGAACTGAAAATAGCCAACTGCACGGGATGTTTCAGCTGCTGGACCAAAACTCCAGGCAAATGCGTCATACGGGATGACGCTACCCGGGTATATCCCTGTATCGCCAGAAGCAATGCCATACTGTATGTGAGCCGGTTGAAATATGGAGGCTATGACACTGTCATGAAAACCATGCTGGAGCGGGCTATCCCCATACAGCAGGCATTCATCCGGATTCACCAGGGAGAAACACATCATGTACAACGGAATGTCATTCCGAAAAAAGCCGTCATCATAGCCTACGGTGATATTGATGATGAAGAACAGGACATCTTTCGGGAACTCATCGCACGGAATGCCCGTAACATGAATTTTGAAAATTATGAAATTATCTTCACCAGTGAATCCATGACCGACATAATGGTAACAAAAATTCTTGAACAATGGGAAAAATCCTGATACTTAACGGAAGTCCGAGAGCACCGAAATCAAATTCAAAACGGTACGCAGAGATTTTCATCCGGCACTGTCCGGTTGAAACCATATACCGTAACATCACGAGAAAGAACCACCTGGAACTGTGTGCCGAAACAGGGAACTATACCGATATCCTTTTTACCTTCCCTCTCTACGCCGATTCCCTGCCGACAGGCTTTCTAAGCTTCCTGAAAACCCTGGAAACCAATCCTCCTACCCGCAAACCCGTAATTTCCATCCTGATCAACTGTGGATTTCTGGAGTATGAACAAAATGTCGTAGCGGTCCGGATGATGGAACTATTCTGCCGCCGTAACGGCTATACAATGGGTTCGACCCTGATGTTGGGCAGTGGAGAAGCCATTCTCGGCACCCCATTCAAATACATCGCCATCCGAAACATACGAAGACTGGCCCGCTCCGTTGCAAATGGGAAGCATCAGACTTTCAGTACTACCATGCCCTTATCCAAAACGCTATTCCGCCTGGCTGCCGATATCTATTGGACACAATATGGGAAGAAATTCGGAACCACCAAACGGCAAATGCAAACCATGGATATCGAGGGAAAGTCATAAAGATGTGGAGGTAAGAAAATCATCCTCTGCATTGCGGTAATGTACAGGTGAAAGCCCTGTAGCTTTCTTGAAGAAGGTACCAAAAGCGGAAGCATTGGGGAAATTGAACTCATCGGAAATCTCCTGTACGGTTTTCCGGGAATTCCTCAGTAAAAGCATGCTGCGGCGGACAATGGCCCTGAACACCAGTTCCTGTACCGTATATCCGCAAACAGATTTCGACAGGGCAGAAAGATACTTCGGTGAAAGACAAAGCTTGCCGGCATAAAAGGCCACTCCCCTTTCACGTCTGTAATATTTCTCTATCAGACGAAGTAACTGGATGAATGTGTCAATCTTATGGCCGGCTGTCCGGTTTTCTTCCAGGAGTTTCCGGCTGTATATAGAACACAACCTATAGGTCAACGACAAAAGCAACAATTTACATTCATGTACATCGAACGGATTATGCATGGCACGCTGATGCCTGTACAGCAGACGGACGTAATGCCTTATATCATCTTCCTCGCCCGTATTCCATACATAACAGGGTTCGGGAGTCAACGTTGTATAGAGATGCATAGCCATGACCGAACTCCCCAACAGCTCACGGATGGGACTTATATGATAAAAAAGAATATCCACAAGCAAATCATCCGTATAGTCGGTCACCCAGAATTCAGCCGATTCGGAAAGAAATACCGTCTCTCCGGCTCCGGCCACAAAAGACCTGCCGTTCAATGTAAATTGGAACCGGCCTCTTTGGCAGACCATTAACCCGATATAGTCATTCAGGAAACGTTTTTGCAGCATCGGAGGAAAAGCGTCCACACTTCCCCCGGAAGAGCAAAGTTCTCTCCTCTCGGCCAACTGCCGGTCCAGAAAAATCAAACGTTCGGAATATGCATTCATCATTTTTCTATTTTAAGTTCATTTCGGATGTACCCGACACTAAGATAAATAAAAAAATGCCACGGAAGGCCTCTACATTCATTGTTTTTACCCGCTGGAGAAACATAGATTAAGAAACGGAAGCCTGTCCGTGGCACAGGCTAAAGCCTCAGACACCGGACAAGACCGGATCTGGTTTTCTCTTTTTCCATGGAAGCAACAGGAAAAAGACAGCGCACCCTACACAGCCGTAAAACGTCCATCCGGACATCTCCTTTACCGCCGACAAGGTAGCCTGCACCTGGATATTCCCTTTAACTGACAAAGCCGCCATCTGTTCAGCCTCCAGATTGCTCTTTCCCTGACGGCACATTCCTTGTACTGTCTGTGAATAAGAAACGGCCATATCCGGCTCCAACCGGTCACGGTCATGGGCAAAACGGGTTATATAATGCTGCTGTCTGTGTTGCATCACATTGGTATAAAGCGCCGTCCCGATACCCGGACCGAGCACCATACGTACAGTCAACATAATACAGATCCAGGTAGACAGGTATTTATAAGGCATACGCTGGTTGGCATAGACAGCTGTCAATGAATAGAGCAGCATCATACCCGTGGCACGGATGATGACCGGATATTTCATCCGTTCATACAATCCGGCTGTCTGTACCTCGAAATACATGAAAAGTGCAGAAAGGCCTATCAGTACGAAACCGAGAGAGAAGAGGTATTTCAGATGTATCCCTTTCTTTGCCAATATGACGGCAATGACACAACCGATGAAATAACCGGCCATACTCCAGTTGGTCAGTGACGCATTCTGCCAGTTGTCTGTCTTCATTCCTATCCCCGTAAATACATTCACAAACATGGAGCTGGAATTGAATATCATAAGCAGGAGGAAAAGCAGAATGCCTATGCGTACAGAACGTAACTTAAAGATATCCATCAGGAAATAAGGTGAATACTGTCTTTTCTCCATGTATACGAATATAAAAATGAACAGGACCGCCATGAACGTAGCCCAGCAGATAGAGGGATCGGAATACCAGTCGAGCACCTTACCGTAAACCAATACATAAATGACCGACGAGCACATCAGACAGAATATCACCACACTGCCGAATTTACGGAACGTAATAGGAAAACGACGGGTGGAATATGCATGGTAAGGCATGGTAACAAAGACAACCAGGATAGAAAACAACAATGCACCCATCATGAAATAATATACATATTGCCATTCGTATTCATAAGCCAGCCATGCGGTCAACGATGTCCCTAACTGCCCTAAAATCATGAAAAACAAGTAGATTACAGGCATGCTGGTACATTTTTCTCGGTCCAGCCGGTCCCATCCGGCCTCATCCGCAGGATCATTGCCAGGAGTAATGTTGCGGGTGGCTTCCATTCCGAACGCATATCTGATGAGGGTGAAAAGATTGACCATCATCAATACCATCCGGAAAAAACCCATTATGATGCTGCACACAGCCAGCAAGTAAATGCTATCGGTCACTGCACAGACATAGCTCAACAGATAAAGCAATGAAAAGCCTGCCATGCACATCATCTTCTCCCGGCGGAGGCATACCAGTCTATAAAAGAAAGGTGAAAAGGCTGCCATCCCCACGGATGTGAGGAAACCCACAAACTGGATATGTTCCGACTGGATACCCAGTCCGCCCAACATCTCACTGCTATTCGCAGTATACACCCCACCGGCTGTCAGAATAGGGATAAAAAGCAATATCAGTATCAGGATGCCCAACGGTTTGGGCACCCAATTATAAAACGGATAATTTTTAGGAAGTGAAGGCATAATCGTTCTTTTTTCTGGATTCTGAAACACCTTGATTTACAGTCTGGCCTTCACTACTGCCATCATGCCGGCGGCCAGACGTTCATTATCTTCTTCGGAAATATCGGTAAAGTCGATACGTACCGGTATACGCTGGCGGATCTTTACAAAGTTTCCGGCTGAGTTGTCGGTCGGAACCAATGAATACTTGGATCCGGTAGCTCCGGATATGGCCGTAATCCTACCGGTAAATTCACGTCCGCTTACAGCATCGACCGAGATACGGACTTCCTGTCCCAGCCTGAGGTTCTCAACCTGCGTCTCCTTATAGTTCGCTATAATCCATTTCCGTGTATCCGGGAGAATATAGGTAACACTTTGTCCAGCCGTAATGTACTGACCTTCCTCCAACGCACGGCGTCCCAGTTTCCCGTCGCATGGAGCCAGCACAACCGTATAGGAAAGATTCAGCCGTGCCATCTCCAAAGCTGCCTCGGCACGCTGTATAGCCGCTTCGGTGCTTTCCCTGCGGTTAGACACTTCCCGTATCCCCGACATGGCCGCACGCTGCTGCCGCCTGATAGCCTCCAGTTTTTTTCGGGTAGCCGCATACTCCGTCTCAATCTGTTCCAACTGTATCGGAGTGGCCGCATTCCGCTGCACCAGATTCTCATAACGTTGGCGGTCCTTCTCCAGCTTGGCCAGACGGATTTCGATTTCAGCTATCGATGCCTCATACACCGAGGCCGAATTCTGTGTAGTCTGTAAAGTGGCGTCAATGACCGTAGCTCCTGCCATGGCATCCTTCAGGGCCGCTTCCGCTTCCATAACCCGGATACGGTATTCACGGTCGTCAAGAATCAGCAACGTATCTCCTTTATGCACCTTCTGATGTTCCGTAAAACAGATTTTCCTGATATACCCCGACGCTCTCAGATTTACCGGAGAGATGTACTGCTCCACTTGTGCGTCATTACTCGTTTCGGCATATTTATAATTGAAGAACATACAACCCGTTTCAATAAGTCCCCACACGAGAATCGAGATACCCACCACACTGGCCAGTATCCGACGGCGGCGTTGTCTTTTCAAATTCAAAGCTTTTTCCTGAAGTCTATTGTCTTGAGTTTCCATTTTGCATGTTTTTTAGTGGATGAATGAATTGGATCTTGTTTGAAACAGGCGGTCTGTCTGCCCTGTCAGCTTAAGCAGGGTAAGATTGGCTACCTGGTAATTGTAATGGGCACTGAGGTAGTTATTCTGGGCTTCGCTCATACGCATCTCGTCCTGCAGGACCTCGGTCATGGAAGCGATGCCTTCCCGGTAACGGTCGGTCGTAACCTGATATACCTCTTCCGCCAGCAAATAATTGTCTTTCTGTTTTCTGAAATTCCTACGGCTGTTCATCAGTTCGTTAGTTGCGTTCAGATACTGGGTCTGCATATTCCTGAACGTATTCTCATAAGAAAGTTTCGCATTTTCCTGATCTATCTGAGCCTTTCTGATACGTGCCCGTTTATCCAGACCGTCGAATATCGGGATACGGAGCGTCAGTCCGATTCCGTTGGAAGGATACCAATGGTTGGACGGCCCGGAATGGAACCAATGACGTGCCTTGTCGGTATATACCGAATACATCCAGCTTCCGCTCAGAGTCAAAGTAGGAAGATACCCCTGTCGGATCAGATCTTTCTGCTGGCCGGCCAACTTCTCCTGCGACTGGAGCAACTGCAGTTCATACAGTCCACCACTAAGACCATTCAAAGATACCGGAACCACGTTCCCCGTATCGACCGGAGTAAGTGCAATTTCCTCATCAGCAGGATAATCCATCACATATTTCAAGAGATTCAGTTGCTGGACCAGCATCGATCGGGCATTGTCATACTGTACCTGCTGGTTCTCCAGATTGATATTGACACGTTTCACGTCTACTTCCATAGCCATCCCGTTATCATAAAAAGCCTGGGTAATGTCACGCAGATCTTTCAACCGGACAATGTTTTCCTTTATCAGCGTAAGCTGTTCTACCGTATTCTGTCCCAGATAATACATCTTACATATCTGCAGGATCAGGTCTTCACGCGCCTTACCATACGACAAACGGTTCAAATCATTCATTGTACGTGCAATGTCTATGGCCGTATAGACCGTTTGGTTATACAACGGCATCTGCATCTGCAGTCCGGCAGAAGCATTGTACTGCAGGGTCCGGGTCACATTGTACAGATTTCCGTAAGCGGAACCGTCGGTAACAGATACAGGAGGGGTAAAATTATCATTGAAAGCGGCAACCGCACTGATCTGCGGCAACAGTTTCGCACGGTTCTCGCTAAGCAGATGTTTCCCTTTCCGGAGCTCATTCCGGCTTCCCTTCAATGAAAGGTTGTTTTCAATGCCTATTGTCAGACATTCTTCCAAAGTCAGCGTCTTTTGTGCAAGTGCAGGAAAGCATACCAACAAAGAGGCAAAAATAAATACTAATCGTTTCATGTCTTTCGTTTCTTAATCTGAGGCAAAGATAGTACAGAGGGGATTTACACGATTATTCACAAAAGAAGAGCAACTGTTCATATTTTCCTTTTATTCCCGTTTTTCATAAAAATGAAGCTATATGGAAGGACAGAATGTGAGGAAGAGCAAAAAAATTTCAAGCTCTTTTTGAAAACCAACAAGATCTTTTCTGCAACTCTTCAAGTAATTTCACTTCATTCATCAAGATGTTCTTTCCAGAACATCAAGTTCTTTTCGTCCAATCTTCAATGTGTTTTCCGATGCCTCCCGGAAAAGCAGAAAACGTACCTTGAATATTAATGGAAGGAACGACATTTCTCAAAAAGGCATAAACCAGTATTTTTCTGTGAAATTACAGTAAAATCGTAACAAATTTGACAAAACCAAAACATCCGGCTATGTAATTTGTCTATAAATACATAATTTTGTTGCTTACAAAACATTTGGACATGAAAACTGCGACTCAACATAAAAGACATATTCTCTCTATTTTATGGTTCCTGATAATAGGAATAGGAATCCCTGGGACCGGATATGCGCAGACAAGAGAGGCACTTACTGCCGACAGCGCCGACCGGTGGCTGCCATCGGATTCCATCTTTGCCGAGTACCTGCGTAAACAGAAATATCCGATAATCAATAATAACCGGATAGAACTGCTGGTGAGCGGACGTGAAAAGTTCAACCACCTGTTCAACGAAATCAAGAAGGCCCAAAGTACCATCCACCTGGAATATTTCAATTTCAGGAACGACTCGATAGCGCGTGCACTATTCGAACTGCTGGCCGACAAGGCCCAGGACGGTGTCAAGGTCCGTGCCATGTTCGACGCATTCGGCAACATGTCAAACAACCGTCCCTTAAGGAAGAGACATCTGCAGGCGCTACACGACAAAGGTATAGAAATCATCACCTTCGACCCGTTCAAATTCCCTTATATCAACCATGCCCTGAGCCGTGACCATCAGAAAATAGTTGTCATCGACGGCAAGACTGGCTATACAGGAGGTATGAATGTAGCCGACTACTATATCAACGGACTACCTAAAATAGGTGAATGGCGTGACATGCACGTTTGTTTCAAAGGTCCCGTAGTAACCGAGCTGCAAAAGGCCTTCCTGGAAACCTGGAACAAAGAAACCGGACAGCACGTCGACGGGAGTGAGCTGTTCCCCTTCCGGACAGATTCCGTAACGGCTGCTCCAGCCCATGCCGGCGGACAAGTGGCCATCGTACAACGCGTTCCGCGCAAATCACCCAAAGCGATACGTGAAGCTTACATAGCCGCCCTGGACGCCGCCCAGACTAAAGTACAGATAATCAACCCGTATTTTACTCCCACGGCAAGCGTACTCCGTGCCATAAAAAGAGCCATAAAAAGAGGAGTTCGTGTAGAAATCATGGTACCCGGCAAATCGGACATTTCATTTACTCCCGATGCCGGTATGTATATCGTAAACAGATTGCGCAAGAAAGGTGCACATGTGTACATATATAACGGCGGATTCCACCATTCCAAGATCATGATGGTAGACGAACGTTTCTGCACCGTAGGAAGTGCGAACCTGAACAGCCGGAGCCTCCGCTACGACTATGAGATCAATGCCTTCATCTTCGACCTCCCTACAACCGACCAGCTCTGTCGGATATTCAAGAACGACAAACTGAACAGCACCGTACTGACTCACGATGAATACATGAAACGTACTCCATGGAAACGTTTCTGGGGATGGTTCGCACATCTGTTCACACCATTTATCTGACAACACCCCTTCCGGAAAGAAAAAAACGGAAGCCTTTCCCGTTAAGTACAATATTTTTCTTATTTTTGCCAAATATGTAAATTAGGCCGAGCAGGCGCAAAAATAGAGAAATGAGAGTAATAGATTTAATCAAATCGCAGGACAAGACCGCCTTTTCATTCGAGGTACTGCCTCCTCTGAAGGGCGCAGGAATCGAAAAACTTTTCCAGAACATCGATTCCCTTCTCGAGTTCGACCCGAAATATATCAACATTACCACCCATCGCAGTGAATACGTCTATAACGAACTGGGCAACGGACTGTTTGAACGGAAACGTGTCCGCCGTCGCCCCGGAACCGTAGCCGTAGCAGCCGCCATAAAAAACAAATATAACATTACTGTCGTACCTCATATGCTGTGCAGTGGCTTTACCCGTGAAGATACGGAATATACCCTGCTCGACCTGCAGTTCCTGGGCATTACCGACCTGCTGGTCTTGCGTGGAGACAAAGCCAAGCATGAATCGAAGTTCATTCCAGAACCGGGAGGATGTAGCCATGCACTGGAACTGGAACAGCAGATCAATGACTTCAACCAAGGAATCTTTATCGACGGTGCTCCGATAAAGGCACCAGTCCGTCCCTTCAGCTACGGTGTAGCCTGCTACCCCGAAAAACATGAAGAGGCCATGAACCTGGAACAGGATATCTATTGGCTGAAAAAGAAGATAGAAGCTGGAGCTGAATACGCCGTAACACAGCTGTTCTACGACAACAAGAAATATTTTGATTTTGTAGACCATGTCCGCAAAGAAGGGATAGACGTACCCATCATTCCGGGAATCAAGCCGTTCAGCAAACTTTCCCAAATAACAATGGTACCCAAGACCTTCAAGATCGACATGCCCCAGGAACTGGCTGTGGAGGCCATGAAATGCAAGACCGACGCCGATGCCCGCCAACTGGGAATTGAATGGTGCATCCGGCAGTGCAAGGAACTGATGGCATATGGTGTGCCCAGTATCCATTTCTATACAGTGAGCGCCAGCGACAGTGTACGACAAGTAGCACAAGAAATATTCTGATGAGTATGTTTTTCAGAGACGTGATAGGACAAAGTGAGGCCAAGCAACATTTGCTGACTTTGAAGCGTGAAGGACGTATCCCTCATGCCATGCTGTTCTGCGGCATGGAAGGAACAGGGAAACTTCCTTTAGCCATAGCCTTTGCCCGTTACCTCTGTTGTGAGAATCCGGGTCCGGATGACGCATGCGGACATTGTCCGTCATGTATCAAAATGAACAAACTTGTACACCCGGATGTACATTTCGCTTTCCCGGTTATCAAAAAGAAATCGAATAAGGATGCGGTTTCGGACGACTTCATCGATGCCTGGAGACAATTATTACTGGATACTCCCTATTTTTCACTCCCCACATGGCTGGCCAGGATGGGGGCTGAAAACCAGCAGGCACAGATATTCGTACGTGAAAGTGATGAAATAACCCGCAAGCTGTCATTGAAATCAAGCCAGGGAGGATACAAGATCATGATTATCTGGCTGCCGGAAAAGATGAATGCCGAATGTGGTAACAAGCTTCTCAAACTGCTGGAAGAACCGCCGGCACAGACTCTGTTTCTATGGATTACGGAAAATCCGGATATGATTCTGCCCACACTGCAGAGTCGTCTGCAACGGTTTAACCTGCCTCCACTATCGGAAAAGGACTTATCGGACCTGTTACAGACACGCTATATGCTGCAACCGGACGATGCGGCCGACATAGCCCACCGCTCGGAAGGAAGTCTGCTGCATGCATTGGAAAATATTCACCTGGGAGAAGAAAACAAACTCTTCTTCGAACTTTTCACTTCCCTGATGCGTCTGGCCTACGCCCGGAGAGTGAAGGAAATGAAAGCCTGGAGTGAACAGGTAGCCGGAATGGGAAGGGAAAGACAAAAGAATCTGCTGTCCTATTGCCAACGGATGATACGTGAAAACTTTATCTATAACTTCCATCACCCGGAAATGAACTATCTGAACCAGGAAGAACAGCAATTCTCATCCCGGTTCGCCCCATTTGTTTCGGAGCGGAATGTAATGGGAATTATGGATGAGCTTCAGGAGGCCCAACGGCACATCGAACAGAATGCTAATCCGAAGTTCGTATTTTTCGACTTTGCATTGAAAATGATCGTACTTCTGAAGAAATGATACCAAGTATATTATATGGACAATAACAACATATAAACATGAGCAAATTTATACTGAAGAACGGAAGCGGCCCTCTATGTTGCAAAGGCTGCGGACGACAAGATAACAAACTAAATACATACGACTGGCTCGCTGATATCCCCGGAAACAGCGAAGAACAGGAAATGGTAGAAGTGCAGTTCAAGAATACCCGTAAAGGATATTTCAAGAACAGCAACCACCTGAAACTGGAAAAAGGTGACATAGTTGCCGTAGAAGCCAGTCCGGGACATGATATCGGAACCGTAACCCTGACCGGAAGGCTTGTCCCCCTGCAAATGCGTAAAGCCAACCTGAAGCCGGACATTGAAATCAAGCGTGTATACCGTAAGGCGAAGCCGGTAGACCTGGAAAAATATGAAGAAGCCAAAAAGCGCGAACATGACACCATGATCCGCTCACGCCAGATAGCAGCCGACCTGGGCCTGCAGATGAAAATAGGTGATGTGGAATATCAGGGCGACGGCAATAAGGCCATATTCTACTATATAGCCGACGAGCGTGTGGATTTCCGCCAACTTATCAAGGTACTGGCCGAAGCATTCCGTGTACGCATCGAAATGAAACAGATCGGCGCCCGCCAGGAAGCAGGAAGAATTGGAGGTATCGGTCCTTGCGGACGTGAACTGTGCTGTGCCACCTGGATGACCAATTTCGTATCTGTCTCTACCAGTGCCGCACGCTACCAGGACATCTCACTGAACCCGCAGAAGCTTGCCGGCCAATGCGCCAAACTGAAATGCTGCTTGAATTATGAAGTCGATGCATATGTAGAATGTCAGAAACGTCTGCCTAGCAAGGAGATCACACTGGAAACACAGGATGCCACTTATTACTATTTCAAGGCCGATATCCTGAAAGGTACCATTACATACTCTACCGATAAAAGTTTCCTGGCCAATGAAGCTACCATCACCGCCCGCAGAGCATTTGAAATCATCAATATGAACAAGCACGGTGAAAAGCCGGAAAAACTCCAGGATAATGGTAGCCATGAGACAGGACGTTCCAAGGACCTGCTGGAACAGGAAAGCCTGACCCGTTTCGATAAGAGCAAAAATGCAAAAAACCGGAAAAAGAAAAAAGCAGATGCCCCCAATGAGTCCCGCCAGGGAGCACAGCCGGCACAACCGGAAACCCAGACGGAAGAAGCAAACGGTACAACGAAGCGGAATGAAGGCAGACAGAATGAAAGCCGGAAAAAGGAGCGTAACAACCGTAACAACGGTGGAAACCAGGAAAACAACGGCAACAGACAACGTCAGGAGAAACAGGAAAAACCGCAGAAGGCACAGCAACAACCTGCCCCTCAAAAGAATCTGCCATTACCCATAACCGCTGAAAACGATATGCAGAACCCGCAAGACAACCGTCGTGATGACAAAAACAATAACCGGCGGCGGGAACGCAACAACCGACACCGCACCAAACGGCACAATGACAATGAAACTGGAAACGGAAACCCGGATCCGACTCCACAGGCATAGAATAAAGAATGGAGCAAACACTATAGCAAAGAGGCAGATTCCGGTCAAGGGACTGCCTCTTTCAATTTAAGCATTCCGATAAACTGATAAACAATACCATTGCAAAATGAAATTAGAAGGACATTCTTTTTTCCAACAGATAGGAATATATTTGTTCCTGACATTGCTGTTTTTGTTGCCATCGTGCGAAAAAGATACCACCTACCACAGCTACCGGTCCATTCCTTTCCATGGCTGGGACAAGGCTGATACGCTAATCTACACGTTACCGGACAACCTTACCGGAAAGACTTACCAGGTAGAAATAGGAGTACGGCACAATGAAACCTATCCGTTCCGTGATTTATGGATTGAAATCCATCATCCCCTCATCCCCCACAGCCCGCACGAAAGAATACACCTCTATCTGGCCGACAAACACGGCAACTGGAAAGGAACCGGAACTGCCGGTAACCTGTACCAATATACCGCAAAAGGACTGAAACTGGAATTACAGCCCGGCGACAGTATCCTGCAGATCACTCACATTATGAATACGTCGCCGCTCCAAGGAATTTCGGACATCGGCATCCGACTATCCTTCCCTCGCGGCGTCAATCCGCAGAAAGACAAACAATAGTATGGTAAATCCCCACAAGGAAGATCCACCGTAACTAAAGAAGGGAAGCGGGATCCCGATAACCGGCGTCAACCCCAAAACCATCCCGACATTCACAAAAAGATGAAAAAAGAAAATACATAGAACAGAGTAGCCGTATACCCTCCCAAATCGGGACGTCTGCCGCTCTGCCAGATAAATCAGACGCCAGATCAAAGCCGCAAAAAGCAATATGACAACCGAGGCCCCGACAAAGCCCTGTTCCTCTCCTACTGTACAGAAGATGAAATCGGTATCCTGCTCCGGCACATATTTCAGTTTCGTCTGGGTACCGTTCAGGAAACCTTTCCCGGTAAATCCTCCTGAACCGATAGCGATTTTACTCTGATTCACGTTATATCCTGCTCCAGCCGGATCATCTTCCATACCTAACAAGACCTTGATACGCACCTGCTGATGGGGTTCAAGCACATTATTGAAAACATAATCGGCAGAAAAGAAGAAACCGACCGAACCGACCGTAAAGAATAATATATACAGATAATGCCGGATGCGGTCATGGAAAAACAGATAGATCAAATATCCGCAAAGCACCGCACACACCACAAGTTCCAATATCCCGACATTGAACGGAATCACATACAAAGAAAACAGAAGCCCGAGCAAGATGGAACCGCAACCGAAAACCAGGATATTCCGAAAAGCCTTCTGCCCATTCCTGCAATATGCATTCACCAACATGGCAGAAAATATGACAATCAGTCCCAAAACAGCAAATTCACCCCATGAAGTACAGTCATCGGCCATCATATCTATACTGAAACGGATTCCCACTATAAAATAGACAACGGCACAAAAACCTGCAAACAAGACAGAACCAGTCATTCCCTCCCGGTAAAGCACCAGAAGGAATGAAAGATAAACCAAAGCCGATCCGGTCTCTTTTTGCATGACAATCAATATCATAGGTACCAGAATAATACCCAGTGCTGTAACCAGATTTCTGGTTCTTTCCATAGAAAAAGTATATTCACCTATATACTTGGAAAGTGCCAATGCCGTAGCAAACTTGGCAAATTCTGCCGGTTGCAGACTGACCGGCCCTAAGACAATCCAAGATCGGGATCCCTTGATTTCATGCGGATTGAATATAGTCCCGAACAGCAACAGCAGTAATATACCATATATAAGATAGGCATAGGTATCATAAATCCGGTCTTCAAGCATCAGCAATACAAAGCCCAGACCCAATGAACATCCGATCCACATCAGCTGTTTGCCGGCACGGGTCGAAAAATCCAGAAAGTCCGGATCCCCGTAATCATAGCTGGCTCCGCAAACACTGAGCCATCCACAGATTACCAGGACTATGTAAAGGGCTATCGTCCGCCAATCCACCTTCGTCCACAAACTATCTCTCTTGAAGACCATAATCAATTCTTCTATTTTGTATTTCTGAAGCCATCGCCTCATCTTCCGGCGAAAGCTTTCCTTTCAAATATTGCTCTATCATCAAACGACCTATGGGAACACCGTAAGTCGCTCCCCATCCACCATTCTCAACATAAACGGCAATCGCAATCTTCGGATTTTCCATCGGAGCAAAACCCATAAATGCCGAATGGTCTTTTCCATGGTTCTGAGCCGTACCAGTCTTGCCGCAAACCTCAATATCAGGTAGATTGGCAACTCTACAGGTTCCCCCCAATACAGCCATACGCATTCCTTGTACCACCTCCTCATAATGCGACTTATCGACCATGGTGTACCTTTTTTTCGAATATAAGGTATCGATACTTTCACCTTCTATCGATTTCACCACATGCGGTGTAACAAAATAACCGCGGTTGGCAATCGTTGCCCCGAGATTCGCTATCTGCAGGGGGGTTGCAGTGACTTCACCCTGACCGATAGAAATACTGATAATCGTCAAACCGTTCCAGGACCCCCTGTATGCCTTATCATAATATTTGGCATTGGGAATCATCCCTCTTTTTTCACCGGGCAGATCAATCCCCAATGTATATCCGAATCCCATAGAAACCATATAGTCACGCCAGGTATTCATCGCATTCTGTACACTTCCATACTTCTGACGGGCTCCGATCATATGATATAATCCCCAGCAGAAATAACCGTTACAGGATGTCGCTATGGCAGGAATCAATGGCAATGGAGACGGATGTGCATGACAACCTACGTGAAGTCCTCTAAAAGAGAATCCATGCACACACGGATAAGTGGTACCGGTTGTGATGATACCCTCCTGCAGATAAGTCAGAGCCTGAGTCGTCTTAAAGGTCGATCCGGGAGGATATGTTCCCATGATGGCACGGTTAAGCAAAGGCTTCCAAGGGTCGCGTGACATAGCCAGATGATTCTTTCCACGCTCCCGTCCGACCATCAGATGAGGATCATAACTCGGAGAAGAAACCAGACAAAGTACTTCCCCTGTCTGAGGCTCGATGGCAACAATACTCCCGATCTTCCCTTCCAGAAGCCGTTCGCCCAATTGCTGCAGATCAATATCAAGGCTTAACGTCAGGTTCTTCCCCGGAACAGGCTCCTTATCGAACTTCCCGTCCATATAATTCCCCTGAATACGCCCATGTGCATCACGGAGCAGAATTTCAATCCCTTTTTCACCCCTCAACTGCTTCTCATAGAAACGTTCTACACCCAGTTTCCCGATGAAATCGCCAGGCTGGTAATATTCATCCTGTTCCATTTCATTTTTTGAAACTTCTGCTATATCACCCAATACATGTGCGCCTGCATTGTATGTATATTGACGGATGGTACGACGCTGTATATAAAAACCGGGGAATTTGAACAGCTTCTCCTGAAATATGCCACAATCCTCGGCCGACAGCTGGGTAAGCAGAACCTGGTTGGTATAAGGAGAATAACCGGGATTCAGACGCCGGTCTTTCATGTCACGAAATTTCTTACGCAAAAACTCAGGAGTTATCTTTAAGGTACGGCACAGATCCATCGTATCCAAAGAAGTTATTTCCTTCATGATAACCGTAATATCATATGCCGGCTGATTAAATACCAGCAATTTCCCTGTCCTGTCATAAATAACACCCCGGCTGGGATATTGTATTTTTCTCAAGAAAGCATTACTGTCGGCATTCTTCTTGTAATCGTCGTTCATTATCTGCAACACGAACAAACGGGCAATAAAAAGAAGAACAACGCACAGAACAGCACCTGCTATAACATAGCGACGTTTCGACAAGTTATAATTTTTATCCACTATCTCTTCCTCCTTACGGCATCAATACACATAATCAAAATAACGGAAAGAAACGTACTGGACAGAACTCTCCAAAAAAGTTCCTCTATACGGAACAACGAAAATATATCTATCAGCTGCCATACAAGAACCATCAGAAAAGTCCCACTCGTTACATAACGCAGGAATGGAGAAAAACCCATAATCCGTATTCCCGGTTCATAGTCATCGGTAATATCCCTGACCATCTGCATACGTAACAAAGCCGGACGAACAAAAGCCAACAATGTACATGCAGCGGCATTGACTCCAGGCGTATTGCTGAAGACATCGACACAAAGTCCCAAAAAGAATCCTTGCAACAAAAGGGAAACGCGGGTAGTTTCTGAATTTAATGTCAAGATATAATAAATATAGAGAACGGGCGTTGCATACCCGGCAATGTGTACATGGTTCAAAACCAGGACCTGAACCAATACCAGAACAAGGAACCATAATATCCGATGAATCAATTGAAGCATCTTATTCTCTCCTTTTACTTTAATTTGGTCAATACACTATCTTCCAGTTCAGCCTGCTCATTCTGGCCATGGAAACGAATGACACAGACATCACTCAAACGGGCAAAATCGGTAAACAAACGCACTTTCAACCGATACGACAAGCCATCATTACTATCTCCCATGTCATCCACTACCCCAACGGGAATACCCTCTGGAAAGACAGAACTATGCCCGCTTGTAACAACAGTATCTCCCAACGTAAATTCCGAATGTCGAGGTATATCTTGCACCCAAGCATATTGACTGGAACCACCATCCCATTTCAAGGAACCGAAATAATCTGTACGGTGGATCTTACAGCTGATGCTACTTTTGGAGTTCAGAACCGGTAGAACAATCGAATAATGGGAAGATGTCTGGTACACAATTCCCACAACTCCATTACCATCGATGACCCCCATCTCAGGGCGGATGCTATCGGCACTCCCTTTATTTATCGTAATATAATTATCCGCACGTGTCAGACTGTTATTCACTACCCGGGCAGGATAAATAAAATAATTCCTCAGCACGTCCTGTTTCATCTTTGCTATTTCGGCCGTATCCCGGACATAACCCTTCAATGCTTCATTCAAACGTTCGAGCTCCAGTTCCAGTTTCACATTCTGCTGTACCAGATTCCGGTTGACCTGACGCAAGCCAAAATAAGAAGTTACATTACTGACTGCATCACACACTATTCCAGAAACATAATTGGCTGAAGTAAAGAACACACTACCCTGATAATTGTTAAACCGGAACAATAAAGTAAAGCTGACTACTTCCAATAAAATAAAAAGCAGCCAATAATTATACTTCAAAAGAAAATTAAGCAGATTCCGCACGTCAGAAACTTATATTATCAATCAAAACAAAACTGATAAAAACCATAAAAAGCCAGCAGTTAAAAACAGAAGGGAAAAAACCTCTATCCTTAACAGCTGACTATAAATTTTCTTATTCTTCCTCCATGTTACCGCATCAAGAATGAAAAACGGTCAACGTTCTTCAATGCGATACCTGTACCTTTAGCAACACTAAGCAAAGGATCTTCCGCAATGTGGAAAGGAATATTGATCTTATCGGTCAGACGTTTGTCCAAGCCACGCAACAAAGCACCTCCCCCGGCCAGATAAATACCGTTATTTACAATATCGGCATATAACTCTGGAGGAGTATTTTCAAGAGCGCTCAATATTGCAGTCTCAATTTTAGCAATGCTTTTCTCCAGGCAGTGTGCAATTTCCTGATAACATACAGGAACTTCCATCGGCAGTGCAGTAATGCGGTTAGGGCCACGGACAATATAATCTTCAGGTGCTTCATCACCCAAATCGGTCAAAGCCGCTCCCACGTGGATCTTTATACGTTCAGCCATTCGTTCACTGACTTTCACATTATGCTGGCGACTCATATACTCCTGAATATCAGCAGTCAGATCATCACCCGCAATACGGATTGAATTGTTCGAAACGATGCCACCCAATGAAATCACAGCAATTTCGGTTGAACCACCACCTATATCTACCACCATATTACCTTCCGGAGCCTCAACATCCAGACCTATACCGATAGCAGCCGCCATCGGTTCAAAAATCAGATATACATCACGTCCTCCAGCATGTTCTGCACTGTCACGCACAGCACGCAGTTCGACTTCAGTACTACCCGAAGGAACGCCGATAACCATACGCAAAGAAGGGGTAAACAGCCGACGACCTGTATTCACTTTCTTGATCAGGCCGCGCATCATCTGCTCACATGCATTGAAATCGGCAATAACGCCATCACGTAAGGGACGTACAGTACGAATATTCGGATTTTCCTTTTCATACATCAATTTTGCACGTTCACCTACCGCAATCATTTTATCAGTACGACGGTCCAGGGCAACGACAGAGGGTTCGTCAACCACAATCTTGTCATTGCTTATAATAATGGTATTGGCAGTACCAAGGTCCATCGCTATTTCTTGTGTAAAGGAGAATAATCCCATCCTGTAATAAAAATTAAATTAATGTTTAAAATGACGGATACCAGTAACAACCATTGCAACACCATGTTCGTTACAATACTGGAAAGTCAAATCATCTTTTACAGATCCGCCCGGTTGGATAACAGCCTTGATACCTTCCTTATCGGCCAGTTCCACACAATCCGGGAACGGGAAGAATGCATCACTAGCCATCACAGCGCCATTCAGATCAAATCCGAAAGACTTAGCCTTTTCAATAGCCTGTTTCAAGGCATCTACCCGAGAGGTCTGACCGACTCCACTGGCTACCAGCTGTTTACCTTTAGCTAAAACGATGGCATTACTTTTACTCTGTTTTACAATTTTATTGGCAAACAACATATCTTCAATTTCAGCATCCGAAGGAGCTTTGATTGAAGCCAGCTTCAGATCATCACGAGTTTCAGTCTTCAGATCCCGATCTTGGGCCAACACACCGTTCAACAATGAACGGAACTGTCTTTGGGGCAGTTCAACATCCTTACGTACCAAGACTATACGGTTTTTCTTCTGATACAGGATTTCCAATGCATCCTCGTCGTATGCAGGAGCTATAATCACTTCGAAGAAAATCTTATTGATTTCCTCCGCCGTTTCACGGTCTACCGGTACATTTGTTACCAGAACACCGCCAAAGGCAGAAACCGGATCACCGGCCAACGCTGCTTTCCAAGCCTCAACCAAGACAGGACGGGAAGCCAGGCCACATGCGTTATTATGCTTCAATATGGCAAATGTTGTTTCACCTTTGAATTCATCAATCAGATCAACAGCGGCATTGATATCCAACAGATTGTTATAAGAGATTTCTTTTCCGTGGAGCTGATCGAACATTTTGTCAAAATCGCCGAAGAAGACGCCCTTCTGATGAGGATTTTCACCATAGCGCAAAGCCTTCGGATTTTCAGCTGCACAACGGAAAGCCGAGTGGTCATCACCGTCAAACCAGCCGAAAATAGCAGAATCATAATGAGAAGAAACCGCAAAAGCCTCTTTAGCAAACCAGCGGCGTTCTTCACGGGTAGTGACAGCCCCATTCTTCGAAATAATATCATAGAAAGGCTTATATTGAGCCTTGCTGGCTACAATAACCACATCATTGAAGTTTTTAGCTGCTGCACGAATCAACGAGATTCCGCCTATATCTATTTTTTCGATGATGGACTGTGAATCGGCACCCGAAGCCACAGTGTCTTCAAACGGATACAAGTCAACAATGACCAGGTCTATTTCCGGTATTTCATATTGCTTTATCTGTTCCTGATCACCTTCCAGCTCACGACGACAAAGAATACCTCCAAAAACTTTCGGATGAAGAGTCTTGACACGTCCACCCAGAATGGAAGGATAACCGGTCAGATCTTCCACGGCATGGCAAGGATAACCTAACCCTTCTATAAAATGTCGTGTTCCACCTGTTGACAAAAATTCAACACCTTCCTCTGCAAGACGACGGATAATCATATCCAAACCATCCTTGTGATAAACCGATACTAACGCGGTCTTTATTCTCTTTGACTCTGACATTGCTATAAGATTTTAATATTTGGGGCAAAGTTAGGAATTTTAAATGTATATACATAAGAAGGAGCGGTGAAATTATCGCACTTTTTTTGTAACACAAATGTAATATGTATGACATTATCTTATAATATGCCCTGTTTAGCTTTGCACCAGAAAAAAACGATAGAACAAATAAATTATGGAAACCGTTTATCTAGGAATTGTAATATTCCTTTTTATGTTGGCAGTCTTCGATCTGCTGGTTGGTGTCAGCAATGATGCTGTAAACTTCATGAATTCTGCCGTCGGAGCAAAAGTGGCACGCTACAAAACCATCATTATCGTGGCGGCAGTAGGTGTATTTGCAGGAGCAATCTTAAGTAACGGTATGATGGATATTGCACGCCACGGCATATTCCAACCGGCCAATTTCAGCTTCTATGATATCATGTGTATTCTACTGGCCGTAATGGTTACAGATGTAGTCCTGCTAGACGTATTCAACACCTTAGGACTCCCCACATCAACTACCGTATCCATGGTATTTGAACTGTTGGGAGGAACATTCATCCTGGCTCTTCTCAAAATTGTGGGAGACGAATCGGGAATGCTTTCTCTGGGAGATATGATGAATACAGAAAAGGCCCTGTCAGTTATTATGGGTATCTTCCTGTCTGTAGCAGTAGCCTTTATCTGCGGAACCTTTGTACAGTACATATCACGTCTGATATTCAGCTTCAACTACAAAAAGCGCCTGTCATGGAAAATCGGTATCTTTGGAGGTATTTCAGTAACGGCACTAACCTATTTTATCCTGATCAAAGGTCTGAACAGCGCTCCATTTATGAGTCCAGAATCCTTGCAATGGATAAGTGACAACACCACCTTACTCGTAATCGGCTGTTTTATCTTCTTTACAGCCTTGATGCAGATCCTACACTGGTGCAAGGTCAATGTATTCCGTATCATTGTCCTGCTAGGAACATTTGCTCTGGCTCTGGCATTTGCCGGCAATGACCTGGTGAACTTCATTGGAGTTCCGTTGGCAGGTTTCTCTGCATACACCGACTATATAGCCAATTCAAACGGAACGGGTATCCACGACTTCATGATGACATCATTAATGTCATCGGCAAAAACCCCGGCTATCTTCTTATTTGCCTCCGGAATTATCATGGTTTATGCACTGGCTACATCCAAAAAGGCTAAAAACGTAATCAAGACATCGGTCGATTTGGCACGTCAGGAAGAAGGAGACGAAATGTTCGGTTCTTCCGGTCTCGCCCGTACAATCGTGCGCCGTGCAACTGCAATCAATGAATTTTTAGTCCATGCCATTCCTGAAAGCTGGCGCAAATGGATTGACAGCCGTTTCAACAAAGACGAAATAATCCTGGAAAATGGTGCTGCATTCGATATGGTACGTGCCGCAGTCAATCTGGTCCTTTCCGGCTTATTGATTATTATCGGTACAACAATGAAGTTGCCGCTATCAACCACCTATGTAACCTTTATCGTAGCGATGGGATCATCACTGGCCGACCGTGCGTGGGGCCGTGAAAGTGCCGTTTACCGCATTACCGGTATGCTGTCAGTAATCGGAGGCTGGTTTATCACTGCATTCGTGGCATTCATAATCTGCGCGCTGGTAACTATCATCATGTACTACACAAGTTTCATCGGTATGTTTATCTTTATCTGTGTTGCGGTATTCCTGCTCATCAGAAGTAACATCCAGTACAAGAAGAAACAACAGATAGAAAAACAGGACGACCTCTTCAAACGTATGATGGCAAGCAAAGACAAGACAGAAGTACTGAATCTGCTCCGCCAGCATGTCAAAGAAACATTGACCAGTTATATTGAATATACAGAACAGGCATACGTAAAGAGTACAGATGGGTTTATAGAACAAAATCTGAAGATCCTGAAAAAAGTAATCAACACAACTGACGAACAACGGAAAATGTTGAAGAAACGCCGTCGTAAAGAGATTCTGGGACTACGCCGGATTCCTATTACAATCGCAATCGAAAAGAATACATGGTTCCATCTGGGAAGTAACAGCTGCGAAGAAATGCTATATTGTATCAAACGTATATGTGACCCATGCAAGGAACATGTAGACAATAACTTCAATCCTATCTCAAAGGAATGTGTCAAAGAATTCACTCCTGTTCGTCAGGAACTCTGCAATCTGATGGAACGGACCCGCATGGCTATCGAAAACAATAACTATGCAGAAGCCGATGATATCCTTAAAAAAGGAGATGCCTTGAAAAATACCATTTCATCATTGCGAAAACAACAGATGAACCATATGCAGGAGGCAGACAGCACAAGCCTGAAAGCTTCACTAGTCTACTTGAATATCCTGCAGGAATCACAGGAATTAGTAAGTATCTGGCGTCATTTGCTACGTGCCAGCCGCTTCTTCCAAGGCGACTATGTTCCTCAGGAATCACAGCTGCCCACCCGTACAGAATAATCAAAGTGACCTATTAATTTTAGCCCGGACTACTCAATTCCATGAGTATCCGGGCTTTTTGTTTCCAAACATTTGGAATATCAGCAAAAAATTAGGACCTGATAAAGCAAAGGCTGTAGCTTTTTTATACATTTGTAGACTAAAAGACTACGACATGAAAAAAATACTTCTTTTATTAATCTTGATTGCGTGTTGCATAACTGCCTGTACAGGCAATCAGCAAAAGAAAAATTCTATGACAAACAGTAACGAAACTTTAGTACGCTTCGAAACAACCGAAGGCAACATTACCGTAAAACTGTATAACGAAACGCCCAAGCATCGTGACAATTTCATCAAGCTGGTAAAAGAGGGTGTTTACGACAGTACTTTATTTCACCGCGTCATCAAAAACTTCATGATACAGGCGGGAGACCCTCAAAGTAAAACCGCAACCGATACGACTACATTAGGCTACAGCGATGTAGGATATACGCTTCCGGCTGAAATCAATCCTAAATTCTTCCACAAAAAAGGTGTATTGGCAGCAGCACGTCAAGGAGACGACGTCAACCCAAATCGGGAATCCTCCGGCAGCCAGTTCTATATCGTTACAGGACGGAAATTCAGTGAAGCGCAACTCATCAATCTGGAAAACCAGATGAACGAAGCACGTCTGGATACTGTTTTCCAGAAACTGACCCGCAAACATATGAAGGAAATCCTCAAGATGAGAAGAGCGAACGATACGGAAAGTTTGCTGGCGCTTCAGGATTCATTGGAAAACCAGGCACGCAATATCGTAGCCGAAGAACCGGCACTCAAATTTACCAAAGAACAGATCCAAGCCTATTCTACTATAGGAGGAGCCCCACATCTGGACGGAGCATATACGGTATTCGGAGAAGTAGTGGAAGGAATGGAGACTGTCGATAAAATAGGACAGGCAAAAACCAACCGTGCCGACCGTCCTGAAAAAGATATCCGTATCTTAAAAGCTACCGTTATAGAATAATTCACAGACAAAGATACACGAATGATACATGTAAACCACCATATACTTTCTAACGGATTACGTATTGTACATAATGAAAACAACTCCACACAAATGGTTGCTCTCAATATTCTGTATGATGTAGGAGCAAGAGACGAAGATCCTGAACATACCGGATTCGCACATCTGTTCGAACATCTGATGTTCGGGGGATCCGTCAATATTCCGGACTATGATACTCCGGCACAAAATGCCGGTGGAGAAAATAACGCGTGGACAAACAACGACATTACCAATTATTACATCACACTACCCTACCAGAATGTAGAAACCGGATTCTGGCTGGAAAGTGACCGTATGTTAAGCTTGAGCTTCAGCCCACAGAGTCTGGAAGTACAACGCCAGGTTGTAATCGAAGAATTCAAGCAACGTAATCTGAACCAACCGTATGGTGACGCATCACATCTTCTGCGTGAAATGGCATACCAGAATCATCCTTACCGCTGGCCGACCATCGGTAAGGAAATCAGCCACATTGCCAATGCGACAATGGAAGAAGTGAAAAGCTTCTTTTACCGTTTTTATGCTCCAAACAATGCCATTCTGTCGGTCAGCGGACATATCTCTTTTGAAGAAACAGTCCGTCTGGCGGAAAAATGGTTCGGTCCTATTCCTAAAAGGAATATTCCCAAAAGGGAACTGCCACAGGAACCACGGCAAACCGCCATACGTAGATTGACCATGGAACGTAAAGTTCCGGTAGATACACTGTATATGGCATTCCATATGTGCAACCGTCATGACAAGAACTATTATACATTCGATCTCATAACCGATATCTTGTCCAACGGACGTTCTTCCCGACTGGTCCAGAACCTGACCCAGAAGAAGAAGCTTTTTACCTCCATCGATTCCTATATATCTGGAAGTCTGGACGAAGGTCTTCTACAAATAACTGGGAAACCGGCTCCTGGAATCAGCCTGGAAAAAGCAGAGGAAGCGATCTGGCAGGAACTGGAAGTGTTAAAGACACAACCTGTCTCGGACAATGAACTGGAGAAGGTAAAGAACAGATATGAAAGTGAACAGATTTTCAATAATATAAATTACCTGAACGTTGCTACCAACCTTGCATATTTCGAACTTTTAGGAAATGCAGAAGCTATCAACACAGAAGTAGACCGATATCGTTCTGTCACACAGGAACAGATACAGGACATAGCCCGCCAGACATTTATACAAGACAATTGCAACATATTATACTATAAATCCATCCAATGAACTGGTCGCATTATAAGGCTCTGTTAACATTAGGATTACCCATTGTTATCGGACAAATCGGTGTAATTATATTAGGGTTTGCCGATACTTTGATGATCGGACACCATAGCACGACAGAACTCGCAGCTGCCAGCTTCGTCAATAATATGTTTACACTTGCCATTATATTCAGTACCGGATTCTCATACGGACTTACCCCTATTGTGGGCAGCCTTTACGGACAAGGTAAAAGCCATGATATCGGACAAGTATTGAAAAACAGCCTATTAGCCAACACGCTGCTTGCTGTACTGATCTGTATTATAGCGGGAGCACTTCTACTCAACCTTGACAAGTTAGGGCAACCGGAAGAATTACTGCCCTATATGCGTACCTATTTCCTGATCTTATTAAGTTCCATGCCGTTTGTCCTATGGTTCAACGGATTCAAACAGTTTTCCGACGGAATCACAGATACCAAACTGTCCATGTGGATCTTATTGGGCGGAAATGTACTCAACATCATCGGAAACTACATTCTTATCTACGGAAAACTGGGGATGCCCGAACTGGGACTGGCCGGTGCGGGAGCGTCAACCCTTGTCTCCCGTATCCTTATGGTAATGGCATATCTCTATTTCTTTTTCTGCACCAAACGCTACAAAGCTTTCAAACAAGGATTCGTACATGGAAAAATCAATCGGAAAGATTTTATCCATCTCAACAGACTGGGATGGCCTGTAGCTGCACAAATGGGAATGGAAACTGCATCTTTCAGTCTGAGTGTCATCATGGTAGGATGGATAGGCAGTATAGCCCTGGCTGCCCACCAGATTATGCTAACCATCTCGCAGGTATGTTTTATGATGTATTATGGCATGGGGGCTGCCGTATCCGTCCGGATCAGTAATTTCAAGGGACAGAATGATACGGCCAATATCAGAAAAACGGCGACGGCCGGATTCAGGATCATACTTTACATGATACTCATAACAGCTGTCCCTATATTTTTATTGAGAAATTCATTAGGGAGCTGGTTCACTGACAGCACCACGGTCAGTATCATGGTCGCTCAACTTATCATTCCTTTTGTAATCTATCAGTTCGGCGACGGACTGCAAATCAATTATGCCAATGCCTTAAGAGGTATAGCCGACGTCCGCCCTATGATGCTCTTTTCCTTCATAGCCTATTTTATCATTTCCCTCCCTTTAGGATATTTATTCGGATTTATCCTGAAATGGGGAATCACAGGTATATGGATGGCTTTCCCCTTCGGACTGACAAGTGCAGGAATCATGTACTACCTCCGTTTCAACTACCGCATAAAGAACCCAACAAATAATCTATGAATACTTCATTCAAAATAGCATTAGGATATATTGCATTGATCGGACTACTATTCGGATCTATCGTATACATCTATAAACAAATGGAACTGCTCACTACCCAAACGGAACTGGAAGAATCAATCAGTAACCGACGTAAAACTACCCACCAGATAATAAACCATCTGTATCAGGCTGAAATTATCGGACAAACTTTACGCTCTGGAAAACTGGATGAATATCCAGCATATAAACATGCTATGCAAGAAGCAAGAGCATCCATCGACTCATTGCAGCAGATGTTCAATGATACAATCCAGCAAATACGTCTCGATTCAGTACGGATGCTTCTCGATGAAAAAGAAATCAATATCAGACTGATGCTTGAAGCCATGAGAGAAAATCCGGCCGACAAGATTTACCGTCAACAGATAGATCAACTGATAGCCCAACAAGATTCTTTGCTAAGCACTCCACGTGTACAGAAAAAAGTCGTTACACATCAAAATACCTATACCATCCATCACAAGCCTAAAAAATTCTTTAAAAGGCTGGCGGAAGTTTTTTCACCTGGAAAAAGTGATTCGACTAAAGTAAATAATGTTATACAGGAAGTCTATACCGATACGATAGAAGAAACCTATAACCCTGTTGACACCATAGCTACGATACTCACCGACATCCAGCATAAAGTATTCCAGACACAACAGGAACGTCAGCAAATGATTGATAACCGGATCAATCTGCTACGTATAGCCGGAAGTGAATTGAACCAGCGTGTGACACAAATACTTGAAACGATTGAAGAAGAAGAACAGAAAGCCATAGAAAACAGGCTCAACCACGAACAGTTCATCAGAAACAAGGCGGCTAATGCAATGGCTACCATTTCTATCATAGCAGTCATACTCGTAACCGTTTTCCTTTTCCTGATTTTACGGGACATTACACGAAGCAACCACTATCGAAAAGAACTGGAAAAGGCCAAGCTCTATGCGGAAAACCTGCTTATTGCACGCGAAAAATTGATGCTGACCATCACACACGATATCAAAGCACCGGCCGGATCCATCATCGGATACATTGATCTGCTTATCCGGCTCATCCAGGACAAACGCCAGCTATTCTATCTGCAGAATATGAAAAGCTCGGCCAACCATCTGCTGGACCTTGTAACGTCATTACTTGATTACCACCGGCTTGAAGCAGGGAAAATGGATCTCCACCCCGTTGCCTTCAAACCACACCAGCTGTTTGAAACGGTCTATACAAGTTTTGTACCCTTAGCTGCCAAAAAAGGGCTCCAGCTCGTTTTCAATGAAAATATCTCACCCGAACTGACCCTTGAAGGAGATCCGTTCCGCATCCGGCAGATAGTAGAGAATCTATTGACCAATGCCCTGAAATTCACTGAGAAAGGAAGTATTGAAATAGGCATTGACTATCAGGGGAACCAATTCATCTTCTCCATCACAGATACGGGATGTGGTATGACGTTACAGGAACAGGAAAAGATTTTCCAGGAATTCACCCGCCTACGGAGTGCCCAAGGACAAGAAGGATTCGGATTGGGACTTTCCATAACAAAAAAACTGGTAGAACTCCTGAAAGGGAAACTGACCGTAGAAAGCAGGCCCCAATACGGCAGTACATTCAAGGTAACAATGCCTCTACCATCATACGGACAAAAGATACAGCCAGAGCAGGAACAGATTAAAATGTCACTTCCTGCCCGACGGCAAATACGTATTCTGCTGGTAGATGATGACAAGATACAGCTCAACCTGACAGACGCCATGATACGTAACCTGTTTACCGGAGACAACAACATTACTAATCTGATTATCCGTCAATGTGAACAACCGGAAGAATTTTTCGAATGGATAAAAACCGAAAACTTCGACCTGGTGCTGACTGATATACAAATGCCCGCCATGAACGGATTCGAGCTCTTAGACACGCTGCGGAAACAAAATGTATCACAAGCCGGTACAATTCCGGTAATCGCCATTACAGCACGTAGTGACATGGATGAAAAGGATTTTCAGGCAAAAGGCTTTGCCGGATGCCTTCACAAGCCATTCAATCTATCAGACCTGGCCGCAGTCATTTCCAGGTATATAAACATAACCATGAAAGATACAACAGACAAATCTCACCAGACGAAACAGGAATCATGCCAATATAATTTCAAACCGCTTACTGAATTTTCAGGAGACGACCAAGATGCCGCTGAAGAAATCATGACAACTTTTATACAGGAAACACAACAGAATCTGGGAAATATACAAAAAGCTGTAGAACATAAGGATATGACAAGCTTATGTAAGATAGCCCATAAGATGCTGCCTATATTCTCTATGATACAAGCCGATAAAGCGCTTCCCTCCTTACAATGGTTGGAGGAAAGACGTGAGGAGAAAACCTTGACTGCAGAGGCACAACAGCATGCGGCCATCCTTATAGAAATAGCCGAAGATATAATCCAACAGGCAAAAGCCGACCTTTCACGCTGAAAATACCTGCGCAAAAAAAATATTTAAGATACAAGTTCTTGAAAATATCCTATCTTTGTAATAACTTAGACATCTTATATTTAACCAACAGAATAAACAAAAAAGAAATGATTCCATCCATATTAATAGTTGAAGATGATTTGACCTTTTCAACGATGCTAAAAACATGGCTTTCAAAAAAAGGGTTTGAGGTGGAAACGATAAGTACCAGCGCACGTGCAAAGAAACAACTGTCTGCCCATAAATATAATCTCATACTATCCGATCTGCGACTGCCAGACCAGGATGGAATCCAATTGTTAATATGGTTACGTAACCTCCCATGTAACACCCCTTTCATCATAATGACCGGATATGCCGAAATTCAGACAGCCGTAGAAGCCATGAAACAGGGAGCCAACGATTACATAAGCAAACCTATCCAGCCCGACCTGCTCCTTAAGAAAATAAATGAAGCCATCCAAAATACCAGACAAAACGAACCGGTTCTCCCTGAAAAAGAAAACGACAAAGAAAATGACAGTAATTTTCTGGAAGGTGAAAGTGAAGCAGCACATCAGTTATACAGCTATGTCAATCTAGTCGCTCCAACCCAAATGTCTGTCTTGATAAACGGAGCCAGCGGTACAGGTAAAGAATACATCGCACACCGTATCCATAAACTCAGCAAACGGAACGGAAAACCATTCATCGCAATCGATTGTGGCTCTATACCTAAAGAACTGGCCGCATCCGAATTCTTCGGCCATATCAAAGGCTCATTTACAGGTGCTCTCAACGACAAGACCGGTGCCTTTGAAGAAGCCAATGGAGGAACCATATTCCTCGATGAGATCGGCAACCTGAGCTATGAAGTCCAAGTCCAGCTGCTACGTGCATTGCAAGAACGCCGTATCCGGAAAATAGGTTCGACCAAAGAAATCGAAGTGGATATCCGACTTATTTCAGCTACCAATGAAAACCTGGTAGAGGCCATTGCAAAAGGAACATTCCGTGAGGACCTGTATCACCGGATCAATGAGTTTACCCTTCATATCCCATCTTTAAAAGAACGGCAGGAGGATATCTTATTATTTGCCAATTTTTTTCTGGACCAAGCCAACAAAGAACTGGGCCGTAATCTGATAGGCTTCGATGCTGCAGCCAGCGAAGCACTACAACGTTATTCTTGGCCAGGAAACCTTCGCCAACTAAAAAATGTGGTCAAACGTGCCACATTATTGGCCAAAGGAGATTTTATTACCTTACAAGAATTAAGTGACGAAATAAAGCTACAACCAAAAAATGAAATGACCCAATCCGAATCCTTTATCCTACATAACGAAGAAATTGAAAAGCAACGGATCATCAATGCCTTACAACAAGCAGGGCACAACAAGACAAAAGCTGCACAACTATTGGGAATCGACAGGAAAACATTATACAACAAGCTGAAACTCTACAATATCGGATAAAACAAGCTCCCAATAAATAATAAATTTATTGAAATTGATAAGTGTGGAATACATAGTGTGGAAAGTTTCTACAGTTTCCACATCTTTTTCCACAATTTTAAGATAATACAGAATTATTATAAACCATAATATACTGATAATAAATTATTTATAAAATTCATAGTTTATGGCATGACTATTGCTATTTAGATAAAGGAGATTGTATATTACAAAATTCAAACAACATAAAAACATACTAGACTATAACCCAACCCCATAAAACAAGGGAGTACATTCTTGATCTATACTCTCTTGAAAAGAAGATGCCTATGTGTTATAAAAAGAAAAAGGGACGCTGTGAAGCGTCCTTTTTCTTTTTACTTGTCATCCATTTCAAAGCCGTTCCACAAATTCCCGGCAGGCAAAGGAGCTATCAGGTCAACAGGCTCCTTTGAAACCGGATGTATGAAGTGTACCCGGCGGGAATGCAGACAAATACTGCCATCCGGATTGGAGCGCGGAAAACCATACTTCAAATCACCCTTGATAGGGCATCCCATTTTTGCCAACTGACAACGGATCTGATGGTGACGTCCGGTTTTCAAATCAACCTCCAACAAATAATAATTCTGCGAATGTCCGATCAGACGATAATGAAGGATAGCTTTCTTTGAACCTTTAACCTCCTTGTCATAGGCATACGATTTATTCTGCTTCTCGTTACGGACAAGAAAATTCTCCAGCACACCTTCATCCTGAGGAGGTTTCTGTTTTACCACAGCCCAATAGGTTTTCTTCACTTCACCGTTACGGAACATATCGTTCAGACGGGACAAAGCCTTACTGGTCTTGGCAAAGATTACCAGTCCGCTTACCGGACGGTCAAGACGATGCGTCACACCTAAAAAGACGTTTCCCGGTTTATTGTATTTTTCCTTGATATATTGCTTCACCGTTTCCGATAAAGGAACATCCCCGGTCTTATCTCCCTGTACAATCTCCGAAGCCGTCTTATTTACAACAATGATATGATTATCCTCGTAAACTACAGTCATACACCACTCATGATTTGCATAAAAAACAGCAAGGAACCTTGAACACTTCCCGAAGTCACTACAAGATTCCTTGCCGCATCTATTCAGACGATATTTATTCCAAAAGTCCGACAGCCATTACATATTCATACCGCCATCTACCTGGATGACCTGTCCCGATACATATGAAGACAAATCAGAAGCCAGGAACAATGCGATATTGGCAACATCTTCCGGAGTTCCTCCACGACGCAACGGGATACGTTTGTTCCATTCAGCCTTAACTTCGTCCGACAACTGTGCTGTCATTTCTGTAATGATAAAACCCGGAGCGATTGCATTGGCACGAATACCACGTGAGCCCAGTTCCTGTGCGATGGATTTAGCCAACCCGATCATACCTGCTTTAGAAGCCGAATAGTTACACTGACCGGCATTTCCATGTACACCTACCACAGAAGCCATATTGATGATGCTACCGCTCTTCTGACGCAACATAACCGGTGTGCAGGCATGAATGAAGTTAAATGCAGATTTCAGGTTTACTCCGATAACAGCATCCCACTGAGCTTCACTCATACGCATCATCAAACCGTCCTTGGTGATACCTGCATTGTTTACCAGAATGTCAATAGTACCGAAATCGTCCTTAATCTGAGCCACTACCTTTGCGGTATCCTCAAAATTTGCGGCATTTGAAGCGTAAGCTTTGACCTTGACACCGAACGCCGCGATTTCAGCTTCTGTATTCTTTCCGTTTTCGTCAATTACCAGATCTGTAAATGCAATGTTTGCACCTTCTGAAGCGAACTTCAACGCAATAGCCTTACCGATACCGCGGGCAGCACCAGTAATAATGGCTGTTTTTCCTGTTAATAATCCCATAAGTTTATTATTTAAAAAGATAAATTATTCATCTCTGACACACCCTAATGCCCCGAAAACGATCTTGGCGACATAACGCCATCCAGTTTCATCGTCCAGGTCTTCCCCGATTTGTCCCCGGATATAAGGCACTTCAATTCCTTTAACGCAATAATGGATGATATCGGCTGTAATATCCACATTATCTATATCAAATATCCCTGAGGACTTTCCTTCCTCCAAAATTGCACGCAACAGACGTATCTCTTTGGTATCAAAATTCTTGCGCATGGCTTCCACCCTCCAGATATCACGAAAAAAATCAGCACGTAACGTTCCGTTACGGTACACAACCATCTTTACCATATCCAGATGTGTAGAAATCAGTTCAAGAACCTTCTTATCAGGCGCCAGACTTTTATGAGCCACTTCCTCCATCTTATTGGAAAGCATTTCCAATTCCGATTCAACTACAGCCATATAAATCTGTTCCTTGCTCTTGAAATAGGTATAGAGTGTACGACGTCCTTTTTTTGAGGCAACCGCAATGTCATTCATTGTAGTTGCTTCTACCCCTTTCTTAGCAAACAGTTGACGAGCCACATCCACAAGCTTGGCTCTAGTTTTCAATACTGTCATCTCTCTCCAATTTCAATTGCACAACTCTATATATTGTGAGCAAAAATAAGCTATTTCTGAATACTACACAAATTAAGCACCTATTTTAAATATTTCCGTCATCACTTTAGTATACAAAATCATATAAACATTAAATATTTCCATAAAATATTTGTTTTTTCAAAATATAAACCGTACCTTTGCACTCGATTTAAGAAAGCTATAATATCGCGGAGTGGAGCAGTTGGTAGCTCGTTGGGCTCATAACCCAAAGGTCGTCTGTTCGAGTCAGGCCTCCGCAACTCACAGAGAGAAGCATGAAGCTTCTCTTTTTTTATTATATTCCAATATACCCCAAAAAGGGTATTGTCCTATATGCCGGACTTCCCTATTTTTGTGCCAATAAACAACAGTAAAAAAACAAGATTATGGCACACATCTACAAACAGCTTACAGACCTGATCGGGCACACCCCACTGGTCGAACTCAGCCGGCTGGCAAAAGCACACGGAGCAAAAGCGAACATCATAGCAAAAGTAGAATTCTTCAACCCTGGAGGTAGCGTAAAAGACCGTATAGCACTTTCTATGATAGAAGACGCCGAAAAACGAGGAACACTAAAACCTGGAGCCGTCATCATAGAACCGACAAGCGGAAATACAGGAGTCGGATTGGCATGGGTCGCTTCTGTCAAAGGATACAAGACCATACTCACAATGCCCGAAACCATGAGTCTGGAACGCCAGAATCTTCTGAAAGCTATCGGTGCACAACTGGTCCTCACCCCAGGTGAAAAAGGCATGAAAGGCGCCATTGAAAAAGCCGATGAACTGCAAAGAAGTACGCCGGGGTCCGTTATCCTCCAACAATTCGAGAATCCGGCAAACCCACAGACGCATATCCATACCACCGCCGAGGAAATCTGGCAAGATACTGACGGGAAAATTGATGTATTCATAGCCGGAGTAGGCACAGGAGGTACCCTCAGCGGTGTAGGCGAAGGATTGAAAGCCCACAACCCCAATATCGAAATTGTCGGTATAGAACCCGATACATCGGCAGTTCTTTCAGGCGGACAACCCGGGCCACATAAAATACAAGGTATCGGAGCCGGGTTTGTACCTAAGACATACAATGCCAAGGTAGTGGACCGCATCATCCGGGTAAAGGATGACGATGCGATACGTACAGGACGCGAACTTCCCGTCAGAGAAGGACTGCTTGTAGGCATATCGGCCGGAGCCGCCACCTATGCAGCACTGCAACTGGCCCAACAGCCTGAATATACAGGAAAGAACATAGTAGTCCTATTACCCGACACCGGAGAGCGATATCTGTCGACCGTCCTGTATGCATTCGAAGAATATCCGCTTTGACATTATATATAATACTCCATAGCATTAACAATTCCCGCACGAAGCGCATAACGCACCGCTTCGTGCGCATTGTTCACCTTCAGTTTGCGGAAAATATTCTTACGGTGAGTCATCACTGTATAGACACTCAAAAAACGCTCGGCAGCAATCTCCTTTGTACTCTTACCTAAGGCCAACAAACGGAGAATTTCTTTTTCTGTCACTGTCAGAGGAATTACTTCCATTCCAGATTCTTTACTATACAACCATAAAGCCACTTTATTACATATATAATTCTTACCAGAAGCTACGTCCTGCAGACATATCTTCAATTCAGTCAAGTCAGAATCCTTTAGCAGAACACTGAAACGGTGCCCACCATAACACATTCTCCGGATAAAATCCGCACTCAATACATCGCTGAACAAGACAAAAGAAGACAAAGGGAAACGCTCGGCCAACACGAGCAACAAATCCGCCGTACAATCAAACAGCGTATAATCCAAAATGACCACTGCCTCCGGGTATGACACCAAAGCCGACGACAGTTCATGCATTCCCCCCAACGGCAGAGACTCAGGAATCACATACAAACCGCTGTCCAACGCCAATGCACGTATTCCATACGCCGTTACAGCCTGATTATCGGCTACAAGCAAAGTCTTCATCAGAATAAAAATGATTTCGATTACAATAACAAAAATAATCATGCAGAAAACCCTATGCAAACAAAAGGGCATAAAAAAAGCCTCATCATAAATCGGAGGCTTGACGGAGGTGGGCGTTGACGGATTCGAACCGCCGACCCTCTGCT
>ULQU01003205.1_pt1 | contig 36585 bp, 33 predicted proteins | sample 1954841 | NCBI WGS metagenome assembly ULQU01 (sample SAMEA4835664, study PRJEB28245) | human gut metagenome | biome: gut microbiome; material: fecal sample | place: Denmark | collected 2008
TTACAGTCTGCCCCATTTGGCCACTCTGGTATTTGCCCGTTCGCTTTTGATATTATCACTATTGCCAGTGCTTTTCTCAATTGCGATGCAAAGGTACAACTATTTTTTTAATCTGCAAGCAAAATCAATCATTTTTATTGCAGTAACTGCACATTCGTCTCCTTTGTTTCCAAGTCTTCCTCCCGAACGTTCTTCTGCCTGTTCCATGTTGTTGGTGGTAATCAGGCCGTAAATGACTGGAGTGTCAGTAGTTGCGTTCAGCTGGGCTATACCTTGGGTCGTTCCGGCGCAGACATAATCAAAATGGGGAGTGTCACCGCGGACTACACAGCCTAAAGCAATGACTGCATCTACTTTACCGCTTTTTATCATCTGTGCAGATCCGAAGGTCAACTCGAAACTGCCAGGCACAGTGGCCACCAGAATATTTTCATCCTTTGCACCATGTCTTTTTAATGTCTTTACCGCACCTTCCAGCAACGGGCCGGTAATATTATGGTTCCATTCGGAAACGACGATACCAAAGCGCATCTGTGAAGCGTCTGGAACTGAATTGAAATCGTAATCGGAGAGGTTATGAAATGCTGTTGCCATAATGAATAATTTTTAATGGATTAATGTCTTTATTGTAAATGTAAATAGCGGTATAAAAAAACGAAGAATCCGGTAAAATGCTTTTGCGTGACCTACACAAAAGGAAGATTACAGGATTCTTCGTTTGCACAATTTTTTTTAAGTCTGACCCTGATTATGCAAGGTCTCCTTTATTATTTAATTGACGCACGTTCAATATATCTGTCGATATCGTAAGCCTGCATGGAATTTCCGTATTTATTCTTAATTTTGGTGTAGGCTTCAACTGCTTCGGCATTTTTGCCTTGTTTTTCCAGAATTTGTCCTGCCTGAAGCAGATACAGCGGACTCAATGACTGGCTGTCTGCTTTATCGGCAGCTTTCAGCAGTGTAGCTGCAGCTTTGTCCAGTTGTCCCAATTCTGCATAACAGTTACCCATAGTGCCCAAGATTGCCGGAGAAACCATGTAGTCGTCTGCACTGAATTTGTCCAGGTATTTCAGGGCTTCTTCATATTTTCCCAATTGAGCGTAACAAAGTCCTGCATAGGCATTGGCTAAGTTTCCGGCGTCGGTACTGCTAAATTCGTCTGCTATTTTCAAGAATCCCTTGTAACCAAGGCTATCACCTTTCAATGCTATTTCATACTGGTCATTGCCGAAATATGCTTCACCTTTGAAGAGGGCTTCGGAAGCCTTTTGTTCATTAGGTTCACTGATGAAATGTCTGTAACCGAATGTACCCAGAACAATCACTACGATTGCTACTACGATACCGATCAAAACGTTTTTGTACTTAAAAAGGAATGATTCTGAAGCAGAGAGTGCTTCGTCTACATTCAATGGATCATGAGTGTGTTTTTGTTCTGCCATTTTATATTAGTATTTATTATTTCTTGAGTGAAACTTTTCGGTCAGCAAAAGTAATTTATTTATAGTTATAAACGAAATTTGAAAGCATGTTTTTTTAGCTATCCTGCTTTTATTGCTATTTTTGTAGTCTCAAATTAAGATTTTGTTTATGTGGTTGAAACGCATTTCAATATTGAACTATAAGAATCTGGAACAGGCGGAACTGAGTTTTTCTCCTAAAATGAACTGTATTATAGGTAAAAATGGTATGGGAAAGACTAATCTGATGGATGCGGTCTATTATCTTTCATTCTGTAAAAGCGCCACTAATCCGATAGATTCCCAAAATATTCTTCATGAGCGTGATTTTTTTGTTTTGCAGGGCTTTTACGAAACGGATCAGGGTGATCCGGAAGAAGTCTATTGTGGTTTGAAAAGGCGTCAGAAGAAACAGTTCAAACGTAATAAAAAGGAATACAGCCGTTTGTCGGACCATATCGGTCTGATTCCGTTGGTGATGGTTTCTCCTGCCGATTCCTGGTTGATTGCTGGGGGGAGTGAGGAACGCCGCCGTTTCATGGATGTGGTGATTTCTCAGTTTGACCGGGAGTATCTGGATGCCTTGATCCGTTATAACAAGGCACTTTTGCAGCGTAATACTTTGCTGAAGGCGGATATGGAGCCTGAGGAGGAATTGATGACGGTATGGGAGGAAATGATGGCTGCCAGCGGTGAGATTGTGTATCATAAACGTCGTGCATTTATTGATGAATTTATCCCTGTGTTCCAGTCGTACTATTCTTATATATCTCAGGATCAGGAGGAAGTCAGTCTTCGTTATGAGTCACATGCCGAACGTGGAGGTTTGCTGGATCTGTTGAAGGAATCACGCCAGCGTGACCGTATTTTGGGATATTCAACCAAAGGGATTCATAAGGATGATTTGGTAATGGAATTAGGTGAGTTCCCAATCAAGCGGGAAGGGTCTCAGGGGCAGAACAAGACTTATCTGATTGCATTGAAGCTGGCTCAATTCGAGTTCTTGAAACGGACGGGAAGCCGGACTACTCCGATTGTTTTGCTGGATGATATTTTCGACAAACTTGACGCTTCGCGTGTGGAACAGATTGTCAAGCTGGTGGCGGGTGACAGCTTTGGTCAGATTTTTGTTACGGATACCAACCGGGATCATCTGGACAAGATTCTGAAGAAGATTGATGGTGATTATAAAGTTTTTGAAGTTACCGACGGTGTAGTTCATGAACGTATACAGGAAATTGAAGCATGAAACGTGATAATACGGAACATATAGGTGATGTGATCCGCCGGCTTCTCCGTCAGGAAGGACTGGAGACTCCGTTGAATGAATACAGGTTGATTGACGCATGGAAAGATGTGGTCGGTCCTGCCATTTACCGTTATACAACCAATCTGTATATAAAGAACCAGACTCTTTATGTACAATTGTCGTCGTCTGTTCTACGTCAGGAGCTGATGATGAGCAGGGAGGTATTGTTGAGAAACTTGAATGCCAGGGTGGGGGCACAGGTTATAGTCAAAATTGTATTTTACTGATTCGTCCCTTTTCACTCCAAACTTCATCCATTACCATGTCAAACGGTTCGGCGGGGATATATTCCTGTACCTGAAACTGGAAACAGATCCCTATTTTGTATGCTTTCAGTTTGGGGAGTAGGCGGTCGTAGTATCCTTTTCCTCTTCCCAAACGGTTCCCTTGGGCATCGAAGCCGACTCCGGGTATGAGTGCCAGATCTATCCTTCCATAATCGGAAAGAGGTTCTCCTCCGGGTTCTTCTATCCCAAAACTGCCTTTTGTGAGGTTATCTTTTCCCGTATATTTCCGCAGTTCCAGTTCATTTCCTTTGACTACCGGAAGAATGATTTCTTTTTCACGGCTCCATTTATCTATGAATTTTGGGGTCTGCACTTCGTCGGGGAGTGAATAGTAGAGCAGGATGGAAGTCGCCTGACGGAATCTGTCGAGCTGTTCTATCTGTTGCAGGAGTTGGCTGGAATATTCTTCCAGCTCTTTCTGTGTATAAGCTTTTTTCTGTGTTGCAATATAACGGCGCAGTTCTTTTTTGGTAACTGTCATAGAGTAATATTATTATATGGAAATACCGGAATCCTTGTTTCCGATTGAGGAAAAAAGGATTCCGGTGTGTGGATTTGTTATTGTTCTGTCGTCATTTTTTTTGGGGGGCTTTCGGGAATGAATCTCCGTTTTCAAGAACTTCTACAGCTTTCAGAACAGTATTGTCCGACTGGTTCATGTACTGCAGGTAAGCCTCCATCCCCAGCATGTTATAGATAATATTGCCGTATAAAGCTTCGTCCAGTATTTTTTTGGACTTGTACATCAGAATATTTCTGCGTTTCAGATCTCTTTTTTCGGCATATGATGCGAATTTTTCCAACAGGTTCTGTTTTTTCAGGTAGGCTTCCATCTGTTCCGGGGTAGAGTATTCCTGCAGAACCTTTCTGTTCTTGTCGGTATAGTCCAGTGAGAATCTGGCTATCAGTCCTTTGGTTACCGCCATACGGTAATAGGAAGTCATGCCGGTAGTGTCTTGTGGTACGAATATGTCCGGCATAATGCCACCTCCACCATATACCGGACGTCCGATACTGGTATAATAGGTTTCTTCCTTATTCTGCTTGATACTGTCGGCCGAGAAGAATTCACCGTGCTCATATCGTGTGATGATATCCATTTCATATTCGGCATCATTTCCTTTGGCATAAGGCTTCTGGATGCATCTGCCAGACGGGGTATAATAGCGGGCTATTGTCAGGCGGATGGCAGAGCCGTCGCTAAATTCGATAGGCTGTTGTACCAACCCTTTACCGAACGAACGGCGTCCGATGATGGTGCCACGGTCATTGTCCTGGATGGCACCGGCAAAAATTTCACTGGCCGATGCAGACCCTTCGTCGACCAGAACAACCAGCGGTAATTTCTGGCTACTTCCTGTTCCGTTAGAAGCATAATCCTGACGAGGGGATTTACGTCCTTCCGTATATACTATCAGGCGGTTGTTCGGAAGAAATTCGTTTACCATCTGGATAGCAGCGGCCATATATCCGCCGGTATTGCCACGCAGGTCGATAATCAGTCCTTCACAGTTCTTTTGATTCAATTTGGCCAGTGCTACCAGTAGCTCCGGATAAGTAGTTTCACCGAATTTGTTGATCTTGACATAGCCGAATTTGTCATTGATCATGTAGGCGGCGTCAATACTCTGTACGGGGATATCTCCGCGGACAATGGTAAAATGTAGGATTCCTTTTTCTCCGGGACGATACACACCTATCTTGACCTTACTTCCTTTTTCTCCTTTCAGGCGGCGCATGGATTCCTGGTTTGTAACAATCTTGCCTACAAAGGCTGTATCATTCACTTCTACAATACGGTCACCTGCCATAAGACCTACTTTTTCGGAAGGGCCTCCGGCAATTACATTATTTACATGAATGGTATCATCTTGAATCGTGAACTGAATACCAATACCGCTGAAGCTTCCTTTCAAGTCGGCATTGGCCGCTTCCTGGTCTTTAGCGGAGAAATAAGAAGAATGCGGATCAAGTTCTTCCAGAATCTGAGGCATCGCATCTTCTACCAGGTCGGCCATGTTGACAGAATCAACATATTGGTCGTCGATGATGCGTAACAATGCATTCAGTTTATTTGACGAGGTGTTGATAATGCCTAATTTATTGCCCGAAAAATGATTGGCGTAAAATGTTCCTATGAGGATACCTGCCACCATACATATGGCAAGCAGGAATGGCATAAGTCGGTTCTTGTTATTTGTTGTCATATTCTTATTCGTTTGGGTTTAAGTAGACCAATTCGATATTTGCGCGTCTGAGTAGATTGAGTCCGTCTTCCAAACGGTATTTTTCGGCATATACTACTCGTTTTATGCCTGCCTGTATAATCAGTTTGGCACACTCGATGCATGGTGAAGCCGTAACATACAGGGTAGCTCCTTCACTGCTGTTGCTGGAACGGGCTATTTTGGTTATGGCGTTGGCTTCAGCATGGAGCACGTAGGGGTGGGTCACCCCGTTTTCATCTTCACATACATTCTCAAATCCGGATGGAGTTCCATTGAAACCGTCGGAAATGATCATCTTGTCCTTTACGATCAGGGCACCTACCTTACGTCGTATGCAATAGGAATTTTCTGCCCAAATGGTAGCCATACGCATATAGCGGCGGTCAAGTGTTTCTTGTTTGTTGTTTGTTTCCATAGCTTTTTCAATCTCTGAACCCTACCGGGTAAAATTGGATATAATGATTTTTGTTGAGATTAAACAGTCTGATTGTCTTGGAATCACCCCGGTAGAACTTCGCGTCGCTGATTTCATTGAAAAAAGTCCGGTCCAGTCCGGTAGGAGTTCTGTCTGACTTTATTTTAATAGAAAAACTGTTGTCGTCACCGTTGGCACTCCATTTTCCTTCGATTGTGATAGCATCCCCTTTGCCGGTTACAGTCCCGTCATTCTGGAATTGGATGGTATAAACTTCCTGATTCTTGTTGATCTGGGATACTTCATCTTTGGTAAGGGTGGGGGTGAACTTGTTTTCATCCTTCCAGTTGGAGGTGTCATATGATCCGCTCCAGTGCCAGATTTGTCCGCTGGCAAAAATTTCATTTATGTTATCACTTTGGCAGCTGCAACATAGCAGGGAGATGACGGCCAGAATAGAAAATATATAGTTTTTCATATCGTTGGTTTATCATTTGATTCCGTTTCGTTTTAATAAAGCGTCAATAGTCGGTTCCTGTCCGCGGAAGCGTTTATACAGAACCATCGGATGTTCCGTGCCTCCTTTAGACAGGATGTTGTCACGGAAGGATTGCGCCACTTCGGTATTGAAGATTCCTTTTTCCTTAAAGACCGAAAAGGCGTCGGCATCCAGAGCTTCTGCCCATTTATAACTGTAATATCCGGCAGAGTATCCGCCCGACATGATATGGCCGAACTGGACACTCATGCAGGTATCTTCCACCTGTGGCAGTACCTGGGCACGTTTCCAGGCTTCCCGTTCATAGCTGCGGACGTCACCTTCAAAAGGAGTCTGGCGGGTATACCAAGCCATATCCAACAATCCGAAGCTAACCTGGCGCAGGCACGCATAGGCAACGTTGAAGTTCGATGCATCTACAATGCGTTGCAACAGATCGGCCGGTATGGCTCCATCTGTTTGATAATGACATGCAAATGTATTAAGAAAATCTTTTTCTATTGCAAAATTTTCCATGATTTGCGACGGGAGTTCTACAAAATCCCAATACACATTGGTTCCGCTCATGCATTGGAACCGGGTGTTGGCGAACATTCCATGTAGGGCATGTCCGAATTCATGCAGGAAAGTGTTGACTTCCGAGAATGTCAGTAAGGCCGGTTTTTCAGCTGTCGGTTTGGTGAAGTTCATGGTTACTGAGACATGCGGCCGGCTATTATGTCCGTTGTCATCAATCCATTGTTCTTTGTAACTGGTCATCCACGCTCCCGAACGTTTTCCCTCACGGGGATGGAAATCAGTATAAAGTACAGCCAGGTAACTGCCGTCCTTGTCGAATACTTCGTAGGCTTTTACATCGGGGTGATAGACTGGAATGTCTTTGTTTTCCTTGAAGGTGATTCCGTAAAGTCGGGTGGCTAGACCGAACACGCCTTTTTCTACACGGCTCAGTTCAAAATATGGCCTTAGAGCCTCCTCGTCAAGGTTGAATTTTTCATTTTTCAGCTTTTCTGCATAATAGGAGAAATCCCACGGCATCAGTTCAAAACTTTCCCCTTCGGTTTTGCGTGCCAGTGTGCGTATTTCTTCCACTTCCTTGAGGGCAGCAGGTGTATAAGCATCCAGCAGCTGGTCGAGCAGGTGATAGACATGCCCGCTGTTTTCTGCCATCCGTTTGCGGAGCACATAATCGGCGTAGTCGCTGAATCCGAGCAGCTGTGCCACTTCCATACGCAGGTTTACCAGCTGTTTTACAATTTCGATGTTATTTTGTCCGTTTTCATGGGTACATTGGGTATTGTATGCCATGTAGAGTTGTTTGCGCAGGTCACGTATTGCACTGTATTTCATGAACGGAACATAGCTGGGTGCCTGTAGGGTGATGATCCATCCTTCCTTTCCTTTTTCCTTGGCGGTATGTGCAGCCGCTTCAACGGCGCTTTCCGGCAATCCTTTCAGTTGTTCCGGATCGGTCAGCAACATTTCGTAGCTGTTGGTTTCTTTCAGGTGGTTCTGTGAAAAGCGTAGGGTCAGGTTACTCAGTTCCATTGTGATTTTCCTGAAAGTGACTTTATCCGTATCGTTCAGGTTGGCCCCGTTACGGACAAATCCGTCGTATGTCTTTTCAAGCAGACGGCGTTCTTCGGCTGTCAGTGTCAGCTTGTCACGCTCCTCATAAACCGTTTTGACGCGTTGGAACAGCTTTTCGTTCAGGTTGATGTTATTCCCGTGTTCTGACAGTTCCGGCATCATTTTTTCGGCTATGGCATCCAGTTCATCGCAGGTTTCCGAACTCATCAGGTTGAACATGACAGTCGTGACACGGTCAAGCAGTTTTCCGGCATGTTCCAGTGCCAGCAGTGTATTGGCGAAAGTCGGAGCTTCCGGATTTTCTGTAATGGCCTTGATCTCTTCATCTTCTTGGCGCATTCCTTCACGTAGAGCCGGTTCGTAGTCGCAAAGCCGGATTTTATTGAACGGAACAGTTCCGTGGGGAGTATCATAAGGTTCCAGAAATGGATTTTGCATAAGCGGTCAGTTTAAGTTTTTTACGTATTTGATAACTTCTTCCAGTGCCGGAATGTAGATTTCTTTCCGGCTTAATGTGATCAGTTCATTGTCTCTTAATTCATTCAAAACCTTGGAAACGTTGATGCGTGTGTCGTCAATCAGAGATGCCAGGTCTTCCATCCGTATATGCAGGATCTTTTTCCCTGTAGGATTTGTGCAGCGCAACTGGAGGAAGTTGGCAATCTTTTCGTATGTGTTTCCTATATGGGCGTTCCAGAGCTTGCGGTAAATTGTCTGGGCACGGTTGCTCAGGAGATTCAGATAATTCAGTTGGAATATCTGATACTTGCTGAGCTCCGACAAAATATAGGATTTGTCTACCGTTACAATGTTGGTGTCTGTATTCGTGTAATAGGATGCGGTATATTGGGGGTGCATCCCGAACAGGGAATAAGGTTCGATGACATGTGGACTTGTGAATGTCTCTTCAAGGGTATATCCATGTTGGCTGTCGGTCGATTCGGAGTGTATTTCACCTTTCAATACGAATATGATGTTCCTGCATGTATCACCCTGATGTGCAATGCAGACTCCAGGACCATATTTTTGAAAATGTAGTTTTACTTTTTCCAGTATAGCTGTAAAGTCTTCTTTGCCAAGACCTTGAAAAAGAGGAAGCAGTAAAAGTTTATCATACATTGTTACTTCCATACGTATTTAACTTTATTAAGTTATATTTTAACATACAAAGTTAGTTAATAATTCGATAAATGTTTTGCCTTTTACCTTTTTTATCGTTTCTTACCGTCTGATAAAGGTTGTAATATCTTGCAGATGTTTAAAAATTGTATAACTTTGTATCTGAAATAGACTTAATTGTTTTGGAAATTATGGGAAAGTTTGATTTTCAGGAGTTGGCGAGTGCGTTTATTGTATTGTTTGCTGTCATTGATATAATCGGTTCAATACCAATTATTCTGGATTTAAAGCAGAAAGGCCGTTCAGTAAATGCCATTAAGGCTACGTTGATTGCCGCGGTTTTGCTGGTGGGCTTTTTTTATGCGGGCGATATGCTTTTAAGGCTCTTCCAGGTCGATATCGCATCCTTTGCCGTTGCCGGTGCTTTCGTCATATTTCTGTTGTCACTGGAAATGATTCTCGACATTGAGATTTTCAAGAATACAGGACCTATCAAGGAGGCGACCTTGGTTCCGTTGGTGTTCCCGTTGCTGGCCGGTGCCGGTGCCTTTACTACCCTGCTGTCGTTGCGGGCCGAATATGCGCCGATCAATATTCTGATAGCCCTGTTGTTGAATATGATATGGGTTTATATTGTTCTGAAGCTAACCGACCGTGTGGAACGGTTGCTGGGTAAAGGCGGAATCTATGTGATACGTAAATTCTTTGGCATTATTCTGCTTGCCATTTCCGCCCGTCTGTTTACTGCCAATATAACTTCTTTAATAGAGCAGTTCCATCAGCTGGACTGATCATTTAGTCGGGCATGTCTCCATAAGGTTTCGGGGTATGCACGAACGTGACACAGCCGGTTTGAACCGGAACATTCTTTTCCTATACATTATATTATATTATCTTTTTGATATACGCCTGCCGGTTTACCTCTTGCATGAATCTGCTGTAACCGGGGGCGGATTCGTTGCGCATGTGAGATTCTTGTCGGAATAGTAAATTTTCCATGATGCGCTTCTTCATATTTAAATTGTATCAGTAAGAGTCAGATCTTTGATTCTTCAGTAGCTTCATTGCCGGTTCATTGTCGGCAATGGTTGCTTGTTGTTTCCTGAAAAGATTCTGTTATGAATGTGATTCTAGTCATTATGTAAAGAAAACAGAAAATATGCTCTTGTTTCATTTTGTTATTTATTTTGTTGTTTTTATATCTTTTTATTTATATATTTGCGGATATAACTTTGTAGTGGTTGGTTTTTACGTAGTATTATAATAAAATGATATAATATATTATTGCCTTTAAAGTCAAAAGTTGTAATTTTACAAGAAAAAAATAAGCAAAAAGGTTTTCTCGTTTGGACAAGCATCATCCAAATGTAGTTTGAGCCAGAAAGTTGGATAAGGTATAATTTAAAAAGGTAAGATATGGATAAAATAATTGAGAACCGTGATGCGGTGAACAAATGGATGGAACGTTTCGGAGTTCGTTTCGGGGTGTATAAGAACGGGGTTTTTAAAGAACAGCTGTTTCCCTTTGATGCTATACCGAGGGTAATTACCAAAGATGACTGGAGTTATCTGGAAAGGGGACTTATACAGCGCGTCAATGCTTTGAATTTATTTTTATATGATATTTATCATGAGAAAAATATCATAAAGGATGGTGTCATACCTGCAGAGTTTATTTATTCATCCAAGGGATATACTCCTGAGTGCGAGGGAATTTCTCCTATGCATAACATTTATTCCCACATATCGGGTATTGATCTGGTCCAGGCGAAGGACAACCGTTGGTTCGTGTTGGAAGATAACTTGCGTATCCCTTCCGGAGCTTCTTATCCGATGATAGCACGTACCATAACCCGGAAGGTCTCTCCACAGACTTTTCAGGAAAATGCCGTAGCCGACAATCGCGATTACAGTAATTTGCTGAAAGACATGATGGATTATGTGAATGACGGACGGGGTATTTCTGTCATATTGACTCCCGGACGTTATAATTCGGCTTTTTTCGAACATTCGTATCTGGCAGAGAAGACGGGGGCTACCTTGGCTTTTCCGGGCGATCTGATAGTAGAAAACGATATTGTCTACTACATGGGGTTGTATAAGGAAAAACAGCAGGTAGGATGTATCTATCGCCGTGTCAGTGATGAATATTTGGATCCGCTTGCTTTTAATTCGGATTCTTTATTGGGGATTCCTCATCTCATGCAGGCCTATCGCAAGGGTAATGTGGCGGTGGTCAATGCATTGGGTAATGGCGTGGCTGATGATAAAGGTATCTATTATTTTGTGCCTAAGATGGTTACGTATTATTTGAATGAAAAGCCTATCCTTCAGAATGCACCCACTTATCTTCCATATTATAAAGAAGATTATCAGTATATTCTGGATAATATAGCCAAGCTTGTCATTAAGGATGTCAGTGAAGCCGGTGGGTATGGAGTGGTATTCGGGCGCGACCTTTCTCCCGAAAAGCTGTCGGAACTGAAGCAACTGATCATTGATGATCCAAGGCGCTGGATTGCACAGGAAGTGATAGACTTCAAGGATCTGGAAATCCAGGAGGGTGATGAGCGGGTGGAAAGAAAAGCCGACCTGCGTGCTTTCGTTATTTCCGGTAAACAGACCCGGGTATGGAAAAGCGGGCTGACGCGTTTTTCACGTAACCCGAATTCATTTGTAGTGAATTCTTCGCAGGGAGGAGGATTCAAGGATACCTGGGTGATGGAGAAATGAATGATTTTGAGTGTAGAAAACAGATAATAGGATACAGACATTAAAAAACAATATGATATGATTACATGCAATGCTATTTCAGCCATTAAAGCCAACCGTCTTTATTGGTTAGGCCGCTATACAGAAAGAGTTTATATCAGCCTTCATCTTCTGCGCCGTTATTACGACAAGATGATTGACGGTGAACCTAAGGAGTACGAGGAATATTATCAGAAGTTGGATACCAGCAATCCGTATCCGGATATGGAAAGTTTCCGGATGGGGTATATGTATGATGACAAGAATCCTTGTTCTCTGGTGTCAGGACTGATGGCAGCCAATGACAACGCCATTGTCCTGCGTGAAGAAATCATGAGCGAGACACTTTCGTATGTCGAGCTTTCCCTGGCATATATCCGTAAGTCTGCCGAGAAAAAGGATGGGAATATCACGGATCTTCAGCCGATAACCGATTATCTGCTGGCTTTCTGGGGGTCGGTAGACGAACGGGTTTTCGATGAACGGGTACGTAATTTTCTGCGGATAGGCAAGCTGGTGGAAAATATGGACATGCACATCCGCTTTGATTATCCTTTTTATCGCATACAGGAAGCATACGAATCATTGAAACTTTGTGCAGAAACGGAGGAAGGTATTTTTGACCAGATGATTCTGGAACATCTGGATGATTTGCTGAAAGAGGATGCTTATGACTGTTCCAATTTGCAGTATAAAGCTACCGTACTTAAATATCTCAACCATCTTGTCTTGCTGTAAAGATTGAATATAATGAAGCCATGATTGTAAAGAAATACTTATATAATTATCAGACAATCATACATTTCAGCTCTCCTGTAACCGGACATTTCTTTAGTCTGAGGTGTATGCCGTGCGTAAATGCGTGTCAGCAGGTAGAAAAAAGGGACATGTTCCTGCATCCGGCGGATTATGTCATTTACGGAGCCGATGCCTGGGGAAACCCGCTTCAATACGGTAGCCGGACAGAGGCCCATGATGCCTTTATTTTTGTCAGTAGCGGTGAGGCGAAACTTAAGCCTTACAGCATTCCGGAATCTACGCCAGGATATGTTTTCCGGGTAGAGTCTTCGCTTACCGGATTATCCGATTCCATGAAAGAATTTATAGCCGATGTGGACAAGCCGGGAAATGACCCGCTGGATTGTGCCATGATGCTAGCCGAAAGGATATATGGTTATATGTGCTATTCACCGGGCAGTACACAGGTTGATACTACGGCTATGGATGCCTTCAGCCAGCGGAAAGGTGTATGCCAGGACTATGCGCATATATTGATTGCGCTGTGTCGTGCCTGTGGTATCCCTGCCCGTTATGTAAACGGTTTCATGCAGGGCACAGGAGTAACCCATGCCTGGGTGGAAGTGCTTGTAAACGGTGAGTGGAAAGGAATAGACCCGACAAACAACCGATTGATAGAATATGGCTACATCAAGTTGGCTCATGGACGTGATGCCATGGATTGCCGGGTCAATCGTGGCGTTTTTACCGGTAACGCCACACAGCAGACAGAAATCCGAGTAATAGTAGAAGAAATATGATAAAGACAGTGGTATCTACCGCTCTACCTGTTGATGAGCGGTTGTTGATCAGGAAGAATGTAATCAGCCATGGAAATTCTGCCAGACGTATTTGTGTCGTAACCGGGACTCACGGCGATGAGCTGGAAGGCCAGTATGTCTGTTTCCGGCTGAATCAGATTGTACAGCAGAACCTGGATAAACTGGATGGTACGTTGGAAATCTATCCGGCGTTGAATCCGATGGGTATCGATTCCATTACACGGGGAATTCCCGGTTTCGATCTGGATATGAACCGTATTTTTCCCGGCAATCTGGAAGGGACAATGGCAGAACAGGTGGCCTATACCCTTATACACGATTTACAAGGGGCAGATATGGTGATCGATATCCATTCAAGCAATATTTTTTTACGTGAGATTCCGCAGGTACGCATTAATGTGCAGACGGCGGATAAACTGGTTCCTTATGCCAAGCTGCTGGATGTGGATTTCATCTGGGTACACGAAGCCGCTACGGTACTGGAGTCTACGCTGGCACATTCGCTGAACAGTATCGGTACCCCTACTCTGGTGGTGGAAATGGGAGTGGGTATGCGTATTAACCACGGTTATGGAAACCGGTTGGTGAATGGTATCCTGAACCTGATGCATGCCATGGGAGTCTGGGCCGAAGCACCCGGGAATATCTCAGTGTCTGCTCCTACTGTCTCCGTGGGCAATCAGGTGAACTTCATCAATGCGGATGCTTCCGGAGTTTTCCTTACCGAAATCAAGAATAACATGATTGTGGAAAAGGGAGAGAAAATAGGAGAGATAGTCAGTCCGTTGACCGGAGAAATCCTTCAGTCTGTTGAGGCGACTACCCGGGGATTACTTTTTACCCTCCGTGCTTATCCGATAGTTTACCAGGGTTCACTCCTGGCACGTATTCATCAATTATAAACGACTGATATGAAAAATGAAATTATCTTCAGCATGGAATCTCCTTTCCGTGACACATTCCGCATTCAGGGATTCCGTTTTGGGGAAGGTGAAAAGAGCCTTGCTCTGGTTGGGGCCATGCGTGGTAACGAGATACAACAGCAATACATCTGTTCGCAGACTGTATGCCGGTTGGCTGCATTGGAGAAGGAAGGCCGATTGGCTCCCGGACATGAAATTCTGGTTGTTCCTTCCGTCAATCCTTTCTCCATGAATATAGAAAAACGTTTCTGGGCCATGGATAATACAGACATTAACCGGATGTTTCCGGGCTATGACCAGGGAGAGACGACCCAGCGTATAGCTGCCGCCCTGTTTGAAGCCATCCAGGGGTATACTTACGGCATTCAGCTGGCCAGTTTCTATATTCCGGGAGATTTTGTGCCTCATGTACGGATTACCCGAACCGGCTATGAAGATGCGTCTGTTGCAACTCTGTTCGGTCTTCCGTTTGTCTGCCTGTACAAACCTTTGCCTTTTGATACGACTTTACTCAATTACAATTGGCAGATCTGGGGGACAAAAGCCTTCTCTATCTATAGCGGGGGGAATGATACGGTTGAAGGAAAAACGGTGGCCGACTGTATTCATACACTTTTTCGTTTTATGCAGCGCACGGGGCTGGTGGACTATACTGACTACAGCAGTCCGGATTATAATTCACGTTTGTTGGATGAGGAAGAACTGGTTCCGGTAAGAACTCCCGTCTCGGGTATCCTGTATAAGATGAAACATGCTTGCGATGTAGTGAAGAAGGGGGAAGTGATGGCTTCTGTCATCGATCCTTACACCGGTCAGGTCCTTATGGAGATTCAGGCTCCGACCGGCGGAGTAGTCTTTTTTGCACATAACAAGTCGCTGGTATTACAGAATACTGTAGTATATAAGATTGCATAAATGTAGATTATTGCTCCCGATTGTTTCACGTAATCCTGAAATGATCGGGAGCATTTTTACAGAAAACAGTAAAGACGGGTGAAAAACTACCGGTTTTTATCCGAATCTCGGATAAAATTGTTAATTTCGCACTTGAAGTGTTTTTAGAGGTTACATAGTGTATCCCGTAACTTTACAATACTAACCAAACAGAAAAATAAAGAAATGAAAAACACCATTTTGGGATTGGCATTTTTTGCCGCTATGCCGCTTTTTGCTCAGCAAGAAGTTTCGGTTACAGTTCACCCGGACCAGGGAAAGAACATTATCAATAAAGAGATTTATGGTCAGTTTGCAGAACATCTGGGAACCTGTATTTATGGAGGTTTGTGGGTAGGAGAGGACTCGTCTATTCCGAACGTTCAGGGATACCGTACGGATGTACTGGAGGCGTTGAAGAAATTGAAGGTGCCTGTATTGCGCTGGCCGGGAGGCTGTTTTGCCGATGAATATCATTGGCGCGACGGTATCGGTCCCCGTGACAAACGTCCGCGTATGGTCAACAACAATTGGGGAGGTACCGTGGAAGACAACAGCTTCGGTACGCATGAGTTCCTGAACCTCTGTGAACTGCTGGGGTGTGAACCTTATATAAGCGGTAACGTAGGTAGCGGTAGTGTAGAGGAAATGGCTAAATGGGTAGAATACATCACGGCCGAACAGGGCAGCCCGATGGCGAAGCTCCGTAAGGAAAACGGACGTGAAAAACCTTGGAAAGTGAAATACTGGGGGGTAGGAAACGAAAGTTGGGGATGTGGCGGTAGCATGCGTCCGGAATATTATGCCGATCTGTACCGTCGTTATTCCACCTATTGCCGTAATTACGACGGTAATGTGCTCTTCAAGATTGCAAGTGGTGCCAGTGACTATGATTATGACTGGACCGAAGTGTTGATGAAGAATGTAGGACACCGTATGGACGGTATTTCTTTACATTATTATACCGTTACCGGATGGACCGGAAGTAAAGGATCGGCAACTAAGTTTACCGATGATGACTATTACTGGACTATCGGCAAGTGTCTGGAAATTGAAGATGTGCTGAAACGTCATATTGCCATCATGGACAAATATGATCCGGAAAAACAGATCGGTCTGATGGTAGACGAATGGGGAACCTGGTGGGATGAAGAGCCGGGAACCATTAAAGGACACCTGTACCAGCAGAATACATTGCGCGATGCTTTTGTAGCTTCCATGACTCTGGATGTTTTCCACCGTTATACAGACCGTATCAAAATGACGAATATTGCCCAGGTGGTCAATGTGCTCCAGTCCATGATTCTGACCAAGGACGACAAGATGGTGCTGACTCCGACTTATCATGTATTTGAGATGTATAATGTGCATCAGGATGCGACTTATCTGCCTGTCGACCTGAAATGTGAACGGAAGATTGTGCGTGACGACCGTATCGTTCCGGTTGTAAGTGCAACTGTTTCACGTAACAAGGACGGTGTGGTACATGTTTCCATGTCGAATATCGACTTGAAGGAAGAGCAGGAAGTAACGTTGGATCTGGGCGGAATCAAGGCCAAGAGCGTAACAGGAAGAATCCTGACTTCAAAGAATGTTACAGATTATAATTCATTCGAACATCCGGATGTAGTGGTACCGGTTGAATTCAAGGGTGCCAAACTTACTAAGGATGGTTTGAAGATCACTCTTCCGGCCAAATCAATCATTACTCTGGAACTGAAATAAAAGATAGAAGTCTTTTTTCGATGCAGGAGGGCTATATCCGCTTCCGGTTTTTCCGGAGACGGATATAGCCTTTTTTCTTGTCCGGCTGGGGAATGTGGAAAAGGTGCGGTAATTCTTCTCCGGACTTGCTGTTGTTTCCTTTAAAAGATGCTGTTGTCTTGTTTAAAAGATGAAGGTCTTTCAGGCGGAAGTCCAAGGAATTTTTTGAAAAGACCTTCATTTTTCCTGAGATGCGGAAAATCAGGACCGGAATTTTCTGATTTCCCCGCTTCCGATACATAGATGTGCATCCTTATCGTAGATGACTCCGAACTGTCCGGGGGCGATGCCCTGAATCTTGTCCTCGCTTTCGATGTAACATTCACCGTTATGGAACGTGAGCATGCCTGACTGGAATGCGTCGGTATGGCGTATCTTGAAACGGATTTCCTGCTGTATTCCGTCGGTCCACGGGTTTTCGGTTATGAAATGGAAGTCTGTCAGTCGGAATCTGTTTCCGTATTGCTTCTCGGTGTCATAGCCGTGTGAAACATAAAGTATATTTCTTTCCGTATCCTTATCTACTACAAACCATGGTCCTCCACTCAATCCCAGTCCTTTCCGTTGCCCGATGGTGTGGAACCAGAATCCTTTATGTGTACCGATTTTCTTGCCGGTTTCCAGTTCGATGACGGCTCCCGGTTTTTCTCCAAGAAAACGGCGTATGAAATCGTTGTAATTGATTTTTCCCAGGAAACAGATACCCTGGCTGTCTTTCCGGCGGGCACTGGGCAGTCTGGCGTCTTCGGCTATTCGGCGTACCTCTTCCTTCATCAGCCGGCCTAACGGGAACATCAGCCTGGAAACCTGCAGATAGTCTATCTGTGCCAGAAAGTCGGTCTGGTCCTTTATGGGATCTTTGGCTGTAGCCAGCCAGATTTTCCCGTCCCTATCGCAGGTAGAGGCGTAATGGCCTGTGGCGATCTTGTCGTAGGCATGTCCCACTTTCTGCCCGAAGCATCCGAACTTGATCAGCTTGTTACACATGACGTCGGGGTTCGGTGTGAAGCCGTTTCTGACCTTTTCGACAGTGTATGCCACTACGTTTTCCCAATATTCCTTCTGGAGATCTATGATTTCGAATTTCAGCCCGTACTTCCGGGCGGTAGCTGTGGCCAGTTCGATATCTTCTTCGGCTGTACAGCTCAGTCCGTCGTCGGTATCCATTCCGATGCGGATGTAGAACAGGTCGGGGGTATACCCTTGTTCGCAGAGCAGATGTACGGCGACCGCACTATCCACTCCGCCTGATATTAATGCGGCAATATTCATCTCTTATAAATTTGGGGGCAAATTTACAAACGACTTCCTGACGGAACAATACCCTGAATGGGGTATATTGCATAGTCTGTCTTGTGTCCGATTCCGTTATTTCCTGCCGTATAGCTTTTCGATGAGATCGCTGCGTCCTATCTTCCTGAGTTCGTTGATTATGGCCTTCCGTTCTTCCGGTTTGTACCAGAAAAAGAACATACGTTGTGCCAGCTTCTCCTTTTGTGTCTTGGCCGAGAATACGGGTTCCAGGGTATAAGGATGTACGCCTGTATACCAGGCTTCGGTAGCTACGGTCATAGGTGTGGGAGTGAAGTCCTGTACTTGTTCCAGATGGAAATCGAGGCGTTTGGTGATGACCGCCAGTTCGGCCATGTCTTCTTCCGTACACCCCGGATGGCTGCTGATAAAGTAAGGGATAATCTGCTGGCGCAGGTTCAGTTCCTTGTTGATGCGGTCGAATATTCTCTTGAATTCATAGAATTGCTCAAAGGGTGGTTTCCGCATGATATAAAGCACTTTGTCGCTGGTATGTTCGGGAGCCACTTTCAACCGTCCGCTTACATGTCGGGCTATGAGTTCACGGGTGTATGCGGCGGTACTCTTGTTGATCTCGGGGTCTTTGCTCTGGTGCAGGAGAAGGTCATAGCGGACACCGCTTCCGATAAAACTTTTCTTGATTCCCGGAAGTGCATCGACAGCATGGTAGATATCAAGGAGCGGCCGGTGGTCGGTGTTGAGGTTCGGGCATACCTTCGGGTGTATGCAGGAAGGACGTTTGCAGCGGCGGCACATCTTTTCATCTCGTCCATGCATCGCATACATATTGGCCGACGGCCCTCCCAGGTCGCTTAGATAACCTTTGAAGTCGGGCATTTCCGTGATGGCTTTCACTTCCTTGAGAATGCTTTCTTTGCTCCGGCTCACAATGAACTTTCCCTGGTGGGCCGAAATGGTGCAGAAAGCACATCCGCCGAAACACCCCCGGTGCAGGTTGACCGAAAATTTGATCATGTCGAATGCAGGAATCCGTTTCCCCTTGTATTTGGGGTGGGGCAGACGGGTATACGGAAGGTCGAACGACATGTCGAGCTCACCCTGTGTCATAGGTGGGTACGGCGGGTTTACGACAATGACCTGATTGCCGGTTTCCTGATAGATGCGCGCCGCTTCATACTTGTTCGACTCCTCTTCAATATGCCGGAAGTTCCGGGCTTGTTTCTGTTTGTCTTTCAGACATTCTTCATGCGAAAAGAGCCGGAGGTCGCCTTCTTCCGGCTGGAACTTGTCCTTATGTACCCGATAGGCTGTCTGTAGTAAGCTGGTGGGTATTCCATCATGTTCCTTGAGGTACCTGCATAGGTCGGTTACCGGTTTTTCCCCCATTCCGTAAATCAGCAGGTCGGCCCCCGATTCGGCCAGGATAGACGGTCTTACCTTATCCTGCCAGTAGTCATAATGGGTCAGCCGGCGCAATGAAGCCTCAATTCCTCCTATGACAACCGGCACGTCAGGAAACAGTTTTTTCAGGATCTGAGTATAAACGATGGTCGGGTATTCCGGACGCATGTCGTGACGTCCGTCGGGGGTATAGGCGTCTTCACTGCGCAACCGTTTGTTGGCCGTATACTTATTGACCATACTGTCCATGCACCCGGCCGAAATTCCGAAGAACAGACGCGGACGGCCCAGCTTCTTGAAGTCACGCAGGTCATCCCTCCAGTTGGGTTGAGGTACAATGGCCACTTTCAGCCCTTGTGCTTCGAGCATGCGTCCGATAACGGCAGCTCCGAATGAAGGGTGGTCTACATACGCATCTCCACTGAACAGGATAACATCCAGTTCGTCCCATCCTCTCAGTTCTACCTCTTTTTTTGTTGTAGGTAGCCAGTCGGTTAATTTATACTCTTTCAATTCTGTGTCCTGTTTTTATTCAGCTTCTTCTTCTTTTTCTTCTTTTTCGCGTTGCCATTTGATATAGAGCTGTATCAGCTGATAGAGCCCATAGGCTTTCATGTTGTTATGGTATATGACGTCAATACAGAGGTCAAGTAAATCCTTACTGTTTTCTTCCATGGAAGCAATCAGTGAGCGGACATTCAGTTTCAGTTTGTCGAGTACAGATTCGTCTACAATCCCGTTACTGTCTATCAGGTGCTGGAACAATGCATATTTCTCTATGGTTTGCAGATGTTCTTCCGAAATTTCCATGGTGCGTGTGCCTGAGGCATTTGTTTGTATTGTATACATGACTTGAAGTTTTTAAAGTTTTATACAAGCAAAGTTAGACGTTTTTCTGTAATAACCTCAGAAAATGTCGTTTTTTTGTTGGTCCGGTTCTGGTGTGCGGCTGTTATTTTTCATTGAAAAAGTTGAGTATGGAACTCATTATATGGTCGCGTTGCCCGACACCCTGCACCGATTCGAACGGAAACCCCATGACGAACGTCCTGTAATCGTTGCCTTTATAGGCTACGCCGGCACTGTAGCCACCTTCGGTATAGATAAAGGCCGGGAACGATTCCCGGGTAGGCAGGATACAGTCGGGGGCAGGCACCGCATAGCTTACCTGGTTGGCTCTTCTTGGTATATTGAAACGGATATTGGTCCCGAAAATCTCTCCGGACTGTGAATTGATCATGCTTCCGCCGTAAGTATATTTCAGAATATTTCGGGTGAAGTTGTCGGTGCCCAGTCTGCTTCCTACGTAGGAGCCACTTACAAGCAGTTTCCCTCCGTTCCGGCAATAGTCGGCCAATGCTGTTTCGGTAGCTGTTCCCAAAGCCTTTTGTTCTGCTCCGAAAATGATATCTACTATGGGATAAGGATTCAGGTCGGCCGATCCGCTTTCCAATGTTTCACTGCTGCAGGATACGAACGAATAATGGCCTGCATGCTGGATTGCTTTTCCGTGGACAAACGGATAGTCGAATGTATTACCCATGATTTCCATTCCTTCCAGTTCATTCCCGCTGAATCCCAGGCCGTCGGACGTTTCGATTCCAGCCCTTTTCAGGTCGAAGTTCTGCTGGTATCCGCAATATTGGGTAGTGCTGATGTAAGGAAGCCCCGGATCTCTCCAGAGGTCGAATCCCTGCGATTGCATGCCTTCTACGGTAGCAGGGCCGCTTGTCCGATGGAAGGCGTTGATAATCAGTATAGTACCTTGGCTTTTAGGAGCTTTGTAGGCCGACAGAATTTCGGATGGGAAACTTTCTCCACCACGGTTTACGGCCGTTACCTTGAAGCTGTAAACCAGTCCCGGTTCTGCCTGTACCGTGTATCTGTTTCCTTTTACATAAGTTCCGTTGTCGAATCCTCCGTAACCGATCCGTGTGTATACTACATATCCTTGCGGGGCGGATGTGGGTTCCAGCGGATCATTGACGGGTGTCCATGCCAGTTCGAACGTATTTTTCTTCTTGCCTTCCCTGATGGCGAAATGACTCACCGGCAACGGTTGTACGGTGTAGTCGGTATTATGCATGGTTGCCAGGTATTTCAGGACAGATTTATATACCGAACGTCCGACGGTGAACTTGAATTCGGGTTCATATCCCAGTTTCAGGTCGGCAAAATTCTGGTGGGAGAGAGTCTCGAGAATGACCGACGGGACAGCCGGTAGACGGGTCTCGCTGTAGTTCCGGTTCCACATGCTGCGTCGTGTCCATTCGATGCCGAAGCGGGAGGAAATATCTTTCTGAAGTCCTGTAAGCACCATATCCGCCAGATCGCGTGAGGTATATCGGGAGATGCCGCAGTTCAGCTTTCCTCCGTTGTAGTCGGTTGTGTAGATGCCGAGAGAACCTATCAGGCTGTCGCCTGTAAAATAGCCTGCATCACTGTGTACAGCCAGACCTATTTCGAACGGAACCTTCAATCCTTTTTCGGTAGGGTTATATACAGATCCCCCGCTCAGGTAATTGAGAATCAATGAACGTGCATTTATGTCATCGTTATAATCGTTCTTCCCTTCGCTTTTGCTGTATACACCGTAGGGCATACCGGCCCATTGTCCCCAATAGCGGGCACCTTCCAGGTAGCGGGGAAGTCCGCTTACCTGACCGTTGCGCCGGATATTTCCCATACCCCCTCCGAAACGTACCGCATCGGCACAGACTACACCGTTTTGTGAACTTTCATTGCTGAGAACTACCATTCCGTAATCATTGATTCCTTTATCGAATTCGAAAGTACCCAGGTAGACCCATGTACCCCCACCTATCTGCTGGTTGACCTTGAACTCTGTCACTCCACCTTTATGGAATACCAGGTATCTGGCATCCGTAACGCTGTTGGGCATAGTCTGGTAACTGATGTAGACTGCATACTTTCCAGTTTCCGGAATCTCGGGTATCCATTCGGCAAAAGCCTTTTCAGGTTTTGACAATGTTGGGATAAAGCGTGCTGTCCCATCTTTGAACGGGTTGTGGTTATCGATGTATTGCCGGTATTTCTGGGCAAATCCGGGCATGCCGGATGTATTCCATCTGTATTTCTTTTTATAGTTGACTTCCAGATATCGTCCTCCTTGGGCGCATATGTCATTATCTACAATGACTTCATGTTTCTGCCAGTCCCTCTCACGTGGCGTATATACTATTGCTCCGGCATTTTCAAGCATAGGGATCAGATAGGGGATTACAATAGACTGTGTATAAAGGTCTTCTGTTGTACAGAAAAGCCGGGGTCGCTGCCAAAGCCATTCATCCCGGTCGTTCCGGTAAAATTTTCCGTGGCTTTGCCATAAGGCTATGTGGCGTCCTTGCAGTCCGCGGCTGATTTCATATGGTTTTGACATATTGTGGATCCATGGAGCCCCTTTATATTCAATCTTGCCGTAAAGGCGGGTCTTGTCTTTGTCTTTGTTGCGGAAGGCATTCGGTATCAGATTCTCTATGGGTTGGTTATCGGTGTAAAGTACGATATTGTAATAATTGACCGGTCCGGGCAGGATCTGTTTCAATGAACGGTATATGGCCCGGGTATTCTCTTCCGTGAACGGTTGGTAGCCGAATGTACTGTTTGCATAGATTTGCAGAGTCTTCCTGTCGTGGTCGATTGAAAAATGGTCCAACCGGCAACGTCCGATATTTGCATATACAGTCCTGTAATTGCCGAAAAAATCATCCAGACGTTCCTTTATGTTACTTTCCAGACTTTGTGCCTGCAGGTGTAAGGAGGCACATAATAATTCTATATAAAAAAGTAGAAGAGTCTTTTTCATGGTTGAAACTTTCTTTATGTGTTTGCAAAGGTATAAAATAAAATGTCCTGCAACTTGTATTTTCAAGTGCAGGACTATCTTTTTACATACTTTCCAATATACATTGTCTAGATTTCTCCGATATCAAACTTTTCGGGATGTTTTCCTCTGAAATGTTTGAAATACAGCTTTATTTCGGACATATCCTTTTCGATGTCTCCTGTAGGAATCATGTACTTGCTGGCCGATATGCATTTCTTTTCATAGTCTATCCCGATCAGTACGATTGGGATTCCGGCGCCCAATGCCATGTAATAGAAGCCTTTTTTCCAGTTCGGGTTGGGTGAACGTGTTCCTTCTGGGGTGATGGCCACATGGAACTTTTCCATTCTTTTGATTTTCTGTACCATCGAATCCACCATTGATGTACGTTTGTTGCGTTCTACCGGAATTCCTCCCATCCAGCGGAACAGATATCCTATTGGAAAGAAGAACCATTCCTTTTTCATGAGGAAGCCCGACTCACGTCCGATTGCATTGATAAAAAGTTTTCCGATCAGCAGATCCCAGTTGCTGGTATGTGGAGCTGCACAGATGATGTATTTGTCGAAATCCGGAACAGTAACTTCCGATTTCCATCTCAACACCTTATAATATATAAAGCGGCAAATGGATTGTTTGATGTTCATCTTTACCTCAATTCTTCCAGCTGCTTCAAGAAACTTCTTATTTTAGCGCTGAAATCTTCGTGCAGTTTCTTATAGTATGCTTTTGCATTGTTCGGTTCTGTATGGTTGATACGGCAGATAGTGTCAAAATAGGTATCCATGATATCTTGGTATATCTCTGCGTATTTTTTCTGCATTTCACAGGGAGCATCCATGCTTTCCAGAGTACATAATTCGCTGACAATGTTTGTAAGGGCATAGATATGTTTCTTCAATTTTCTTCTATTAGCCATAATTCAATAAGATTTTTAAAGGGTTGATAATTTAATTGTTTGTGTAAAGATAATATCTTTTGATGAAATATACAGAATTTTTATTTGAAAATATGCATTTGTAAGTTAATAAGTATTTTTTTTAAACTTAACTTTTGTATTTCGCAAAAAAGCACGAAATTTGCACTATGCCAAATTTATACCTTTAAACAAAGAAATTAGAAATTATGACAAAAAGTGCATTACAAATCGAAAGAGCTGCTTATCAGCCCAAATTGCCTAAAGCCTTGAAGGGGGCAGTAAAGGTACAGGAAGGAGAACCTACTCATTCTGTTGCTGATATGGAAGAAATCCAGAAGTTATTTCCTAATACTTATGGTATGCCGTCCATCAAGCTGGTTGAAGGAGAAGCTAAGGAATATCCTGTAATCAATGTAGGTGTAATTCTGTCTGGTGGTCAGGCTCCTGGCGGTCACAATGTGATTTCAGGTTTGTTTGACGGATTGAAGAAGTTGAATCCTGCTAACCGTCTTTACGGGTTTATTCTGGGTCCTGGCGGTTTGGTCGATCACAATTATAAAGAACTGACAGCCGATATCATTGATGAATATCGTAATACCGGTGGTTTTGACATTATCGGTTCTGGACGTACAAAACTTGAAAAAGTAGAACAGTTCGAAAAAGGATATGAAATCCTGAAGGAACTCAATATCAAGGCTGTTGTCATTATCGGAGGAGATGATTCCAATACAAACGCCTGTGTATTGGCCGAATACTATGCCGCAAAGAATTACGGTATTCAGGTAATCGGTTGTCCGAAGACCATTGACGGTGACCTGAAAAATGAAATGATTGAAACTTCATTCGGTTTCGATACTGCCTGCAAGACTTATTCTGAAATGATCGGTAACATTGAACGCGACTGTAACTCTTCACGCAAGTATTGGCACTTCATCAAACTGATGGGACGTTCGGCTTCACATATCGCTTTGGAGTGTGCATTCCAGACCCATCCGAACATCTGTTTGATTTCTGAAGAAATTGAATCAAAGAATATGTCTTTGGATGATGTGGTTACATACATTGCCCAGGTTGTTGCCGACCGTGCTGCCGACGGTAATAACTTCGGTACAGTCTTGATTCCGGAAGGTCTGATCGAGTTCATTCCGGCCATCAAGAAGCTGATTGCTGAGTTGAATGACTTCCTGGCAGCTAACGGTGAAGAATTTGCTGCAATTGCTCCGGCAAAACAGCGTGAATACATTATCGGTAAGCTGTCGCCTGAAAATTCTGCCGTTTATGCGTCTTTGCCTGCCGGTGTTGCCCGCCAGTTGACTTTGGACCGTGACCCTCACGGGAATGTACAGGTTTCACTGATCGAGACAGAAAAACTGCTGTCTGAAATGGTTGCAGGTAAATTGGCCGAATGGAAGAAGGAAGGTAAATATGTAGGTAAGTTTGCTGCACAGCATCATTTCTTCGGTTATGAAGGTCGTTGTGCCGCTCCTTCTAACTTTGATGCCGATTACTGTTATTCTCTGGGTTACACTGCCTCTATGCTGATTGCAAACGGTAAGACTGGTTACATGTCATCAGTCCGTAATACTACAGCTCCGGCTGAACAATGGATTGCCGGTGGTATTCCTATTACTGAAATGATGAATATGGAACGTCGTCACGGTGAAATGAAGCCGGTTATCCGTAAGGCTCTGGTTGAGCTTGACGGTGCTCCGTTCAAGGCTTTTGCTGCCGTACGTGACCAGTGGGCCAAGAATACAGATTTTGTATATCCGGGTCCTATCCAGTACTTCGGTCCGTCGGATGTCTGTGACCAGACAACCAAGACCCTGCAGTACGAACAGGCAAAATAAAATAGTAGGGGACCCTTATTGTCCCGTATAGCCGTAATGTCATTTCTGGTAGATACAGTGCTTTGATTTTCAAAGTTTTATCTACTGGAGATGACATTACTATTGATAAAGTATTAAAAGAAACTGTTATGGTAAAGGAACCGCCCGTTATGGTGGTAAATAAGACAACACGTAAAACTGCCCGGCAAAAGAGAAGTACAGCTGGAACTCCCCGCTGTCCGTCAGGGGGGAACAGGCGCGGGAAAGGCCGTAGAAAAAAGAGGATTGTCCGTAAGTGGAAAGTCCCTATGTGGTTGTATTATATCCTTATGGGAGGAGCGGCGGCTCTACTGATAATCGGTTTCTATTATTTCTTTATCCGTCCTTATGCTTATCGTTGGAAGCCTTGTTATGGAACAAAGGCATATGGCGTCTGTCTTCCGGCTGGGTATGAGGTACATGGTTTCGATGTTTCCCACCATCAGGGTGAGATTGACTGGAAATTGTTGCAGAGTACGCAGAACTCTTCCTTTCCTATCCGTTTTGTCTTTATGAAAGCATCTGAAGGAGGGGATTTCAGTGATACTACTTTTGTACATAATTTTGATTCGGCCCGCTATTATGGGTTTATTCGTGGGGCTTATCATTTCTATAATCCGCGTACAGATGCGGCGCGTCAGGCCGAGTTCTTTATCCGTTCCGTCAAACTGGATGCCGGTGACCTGCCTCCTGTCCTTGATATAGAAAAGACTGGCGACGATGTAGACAAGATGAAAAAAGATCTCCAGATATGGTTGAAGCTGATAGAGCGTCATTATAACGTCAAGCCGATCCTTTATACCTCCTATAAATTCAAGAGCCGTTATCTGAATGATTCGATCTTCAATACGTATCCTTACTGGATTGCCCATTATTATGTGGATTCTGTTGAGTACAAGGGAGAATGGAAATTCTGGCAACATACCGATGCCGGCCGGTTACCGGGGATAAAGGAAGACGTTGATTTGAACGTGTTCAATGGTTCACTTGAAGACTTGAAGAGATTGACTATCCATTAGGCGGATGAAAAGAAAAGTCATTGGTCCTGTGCCGGATGCGGTAAGACAGAATCAATGACTTTTTATTTTTATCCTGACTCCTGTTATTCCATGATAAGTTTTACAGCTGCCCATCGGTCTTTTTCACGATGGTGGATGAACTTCATGCCTAGGCTTGCTCCTTTTTCTGTAATGGCAGGGATATCTTCCACATAAAATCCGCTCATGTAGATTTCTGAACCTTTATGCATGCAGGCTGCATAAGCCGGCATATCGTTCAGCAGGATGTTACGGTTGATGTTGGCTATAATTACATCGAACGGGGTATGTCCTTTCAATAAGGAAGCGTCGCCCAGCTTTACTTCAATGTTGGAAATCCGGTTCAGTCTGATATTGTCGCGTGAGTTGTTTACACACCAGTCGTCAATATCGATGGCTGTTATCGGATCGGCTCCGCGCATACTTGCCAGAATGGCCAGGATTGAGGTACCGCATCCCATATCCAGTACAGATTTTCCGGCTAGGTCGGCATCGAGCAGTTCGGCGATAATGGAACTGGTTGTGGCATGATGGCCTGTTCCGAAAGCCATCTGTGGATTGATCACGATATCGTATTCTGCTTTCGGATAATCTTTATGGAATGTGCTGTGGATAACACAACGGTCGCCGATGACGATGGGCTGGAAGAAGTTCTTTTCCCATTCCTCATTCCAGTCCTTGTCTTCCGGTTCGGTAATGGTATAGTCTATGGTAGTACCCGGTATCGGGAAATCTGCGATTATCTGTTTCAGCGATTTTTCGTCAAACAGACTTTGCTGGATGTAGGCGTCCAGGCCTCCTTCACATTCTACAAAGCTTTCAAAGCCGATTTCGGCTGTCAGGGCTGAAATCACATCGGTTACAGTCTCATTGCACGGATGTGGGGTAAAGGTTACTTGAAAGTATTTCATATCCGGTTTAATTTGGTTTTCTTGTTTATCAATACAAATTTATTTAAAATATAGGGAAAACCCTATTTTGAAATAGGGAAAATCTACTTGTTTGCGGGATTTATCTTGTTACATTTGTACACGTATAAAAAGGTAGTGACAATATATAAAAATAATACACATTATGAAGAGTAGAATATTCGTTTCGTTGTTGGTTGCTTGTTTGCCATGGCTTGCGATGGCCCAAAGCAATGACGACATTTATTTTATTCCGAAGAAAGAGAAAAAGGTTGAGCAGCAGGAGAGGACGGTTGGTCTGCAGGAAAAGGTGGGAGTCGTTCCCAAGGAGGTCAGCCGTGCCGTCGTGCATGAAACTCCTGGGGCAACGGTAGTGGTGAAGGACGTAAGCGGTAAGGTTCGTGACGTAGATGAGTATAACCGCCGTTATTCTTCACGTGACTATAGTTTCTCTTATCAGTCGGATTCTTTATCGGCCGATGGTACCTCCTTAGGTAATGATACATTGTTTATTTCGGAAAAACCGTATAGTGAAAGAGGTGAATGGGTGAACGGGTTTAACGGAACGCAGAATGACTATGAATATGCGATGCGCATTGTCCGTTTCCGTAGTCCCCGTTATGCCATTCCTGTAAGCAGTCCGTTGTATTGGGATGTCGTTTATGGTGCTTTTCCGTCATGGGATTGGAATGTGTATGACAACGGCTTGTATGCATACATATTCCCGACTTCGACCAATCCGTTGTGGTGGGACTGGCGTTGGAACTGGAGTTTGGCCGGTCCTGGTTTCGGATGGGGATGGTATTCGCCCTGGTATTATAATAGTTGGTATTCTCCTTGGTACAGCAGTTGGTATTCTCCATATTGGTATGGCGGATTTTATGCCGGTTACTGGGGAGGTTATTGGGGACTCGGCTGGCATCATCCTTATCCCGGATGGGGATGGGGAGGAGGTTGGGTTCCAAGAGGACATACCGATTTCCGTCCGTCCCGTTATGAAAACTATGCAAGCTCCCGTCGTCAGGGAGGTGTTACAGGTAGAACTGTGACTGGTCGTCAGACCAATCCGCTTAACAGTTCCCGACGGAATTCCTCTATCGGCCGTGTGGTCCGTCCCAGTTCTGTCGGTAATACAGGAACATCTGTCCGCCCTGCAGCCGGTTCATCTTCGCTGAGGGGAAGTTCATCGAGAGTAGGAGCTATCCGTGGAGGTAATTCCACTTATGTCCGTCCGAGCAGTACCGTGAACCGTTCCGGATCTTCATACAATCGTCCGAGCAGTACGCGTCGGAGCTTCAACTATGGAGAGTCGAATACGCGCAGTACCAACCAGTTCAATTCTTCACGCAGCAGTAACCGGAGTTCATTCTCCCGCGGTATGGGTAGCAGCACCCGCAGTAGCGGAGGCGGTTTCCGTTCGGGTGGAGGTGGAAGCTCACGTAGAAGATAATTTTTGAATTAAAATTTGACAAATTATGAAAACTAGAATATTGGCTGTTGCCGCCATGGGATGTATGGCATGTGCGGCAATGGCCCAGAATCAATATGACGCTCTTCGCTTTTTAGGCAGTGATCTGAACGGTACAGCACGTTTTGTAGGAATGGGGGGAGCGATGAGTGCTTTAGGAGCTGATCTTTCGACTATTGCAACGAATCCGGCTGGTATCGGATTGTATCGGAGCAATGATGCAGCTGTCAGTTTCGGTTGGAATTCGAATAGTATCAAATCTGATTGGAATGGAACGAATGTTACACAGAATTCGGATAAAATGTCGTTTGACCAGATAGGTTTTGTGTGGACAACCAAAATTGGTAACAAGACCGATTTGCGCTATCTGAATTTTGCCTTTAATTATCATAAGAAAGCTAATTTTACACGTGAGTTCAATGCTAAAGGTGCCTTGAATAACGGATTGTCCATTACCGACCAGATGGCGGATATGCTATGGAATGCGGGTAATGATATGGGGCCTACCTTTCTTACTGAATCGGATTTTAATGATCTGCTTGATTCACAGAATCCGTATCTGGCAAATAAATATATAGGAACTCCGTTTTTGGGTACCATGGGCGCACGTACCGGATTGGTAGATCCGGTCTGCGATCCGGAAACCGGGGAAATTACCGATATGTATGGTTGGCAGGGCCAGGACGGTGAATATTACAGCCGTGAAGAAGGCAGTATTTCTGAATACGATTTTAACATGTCTTTTAATGTGCGGGACCGTTTTTATTTCGGAGTGACTTTAGGAGTCTATGATTTGAACTATACCCGTTATTCTTCTTACGGAGAAAATCTGGAGCAGGGAGCGGCGCTTACCCTCGATAACTGGGCGAAGACGGAAGGGACCGGATTTGACTTGAAGCTGGGGGCCATTATCCGTCCGTTCGAATATTCTCCTTTCCGTATAGGTTTTGCCATACATACTCCTACATGGTATGCAATGACAGACAAGTATGTATCTACATTGACTAGCTATAATATACCTGATTATGATGGAAAGCCCCAAACTTATACAGAGAATCTGCGGGATTATTACGGTGAACCCAATTATTTGTTGGATTACCATTTGATTTCTCCATGGAAATTTAATGTGAGTGCCGGTACTACTTTTTCGGGAATAGTGGCTTTGGACGCTGAGTATGAGTATGATATGTATCAGAAATCACGTCTGACAGATACCGAAGGATATGATTATAACGGAACGACAGCCATTGACGAGACTTTGAAAGGTGTCCATACCTTCCGGGTGGGAATGGAAGCATGTGTCACTCCCAGATTCAGTGTCCGTGCCGGATATAATTTCCAATCGTCACCTATTACGGATGATTCGTTCAAGAATATAGCTGCAACTGACGAGACACGTACCGATCCGGAATATTTCAATCTGAAATCGACTCAGGCTGTGACTGTCGGACTGGGATACAGAGGTAGAATCATATATGCCGACTTAGCTTATAAATATGCTTTCTATAAAGGCGATTTCTATGCTTTTGATGCCGATTATACAGCAAATGGGGGGTATGCTTTGTCTCCAGCCAAGATAGACGGTAACCGTAACCAGATTCTGCTTACTGTCGGTGTCCGTTTCTAGAGATGAGGCTAGTTGCAGATTTCATTGTGATTTTAATAAAAACTGAGGCTGTCTTGACTTCATGTCGGGACGGCCTTTTCTATGATATCAAAAGTTAAGTGGTTGAATTAAAATATTTGAATGACAATGTGTAGAGCTATTCTTCCTTGTGTCTGTACTGTTTCTGTTTCCAGAAATTGAATCCGGCGTAAATCCTCAGGCTGCCGAAAGAGTTGGTCATGGAGAAATTGCTTTTCCGGTAATCATATGTATTTAAGACAAATGAAGCTCCTATATAATATTTTTTGTTGTTCCATACCAGAGCGGCTCTGGTTATTATGTCGAAATTGATATCATTAGTCCAATTGAGCCATTGACTGTCGGTTGTATCGGAAACCTGGCCGTCGAACTTAGCTTTTTTGTAGGCAATGGCAGGCATCAGTGAAATGTTGAAAAGGCAGTTCTTGGCAAATACCCAGTTATATCCATAACCCAGACTGATGTTATAATCGTGGTATTGCAGTGTGTGAAACTTTAATGACGGACGTAATTGTCCGGTTATGTCGTCAGGTAGTTTTCCAGGGTCGAACGTTATATCGTGATTGGAATAGGAGAAACCGGCCATGAATGATCCGCAACTTTTTTTCTGGTTGGTCGACTGGCTATATGCTGCCGGGTAGGAAAAATGTTTATTGTTGAATATCCAGTAAGTATTCAGGCCGATAATTTTACTTTGGAATCCTTCGAATTTTTGTCCTATGTGGGTTTTCCGGTACATTGAATCCTGAATAGGAATTGATACGGAAATCACTGCCGGTCTTGCGGTAGTAGAGATCCAATCCGATACGTGAACTGTATAGGTTGAATACATATTCCTGTTTGGAACTTCCATCATGTCCTTTCTTGAAAATGTCTCTGACATTGAATGATACGCCCAGAAAAATCCAGCGCCATCCGAAATAGGCCCCGATTTTTGGAGTGGGGGTAGGGGCAAAGCTAATGGCCTGTCTGTCGTTGTTTATAGTTGTTTTCAGTTTATATCGTTCCGACCAAAAGCTTTGCTCAATCATGAATGTAAGATTATATTCATTAGGAGCAATGTAGGCGGTATCTGTTTCACTGAATGTCTTTCCGATTTTCTGTATGAAACTGAGAGACTTCTCTGTTTGGGCAAAGAGAGGTGTCCCTAGCAATATGAGGGGAACGCAGATATATCGGAATTTTACCATAGACGATTTAAAGCCGTTTTGTTATCTGGAAAATGTTGTTTGGAAAGGTGGCAGTTATCCGGTATGGAAGGGGTGTAGAGGTTATGTGCCGTATACCGGATAATTGCCAGTGTAAGTTTATAATTTGTTCAGAATACGGTCCATCACCCAATTGGCAGGAGTGGCACTGACCCCGTCGCAGGTGCAGATTGCTTTGCCTTGTAAATGCTCTACTACAGCCTGTATCAGTGGAAGCTGTACATATGAAGGGTTGGTAGGAAGAATCTCCTCACGGCCACGTTCGGTATGTAGTGCTATCGGATCATAGGTGAATACGGAAAAACAGATCATACCTTTGTCTCCGATAATCTCGATACGGTCTTCTTTAGCTGATTCGTGGGCGACGAAACACCATGATCCGGAACCGGGGAGTCCTGATTCGAACTTGAAACAGGCACTGATGGTATCTTCTGCCTGATAGAGTCCTCCACGGTTACTTTTGTATCCTTCAGCTTCCAGTATACAGCCGAACATGTCCTGCAGCAAGTCAAGCTGGTGCGGTGCCAGGTCATAGAAATATCCTCCTCCAGCGATGTCCGGCTGAACGCGCCATGGCAGGTTGGTACTGTTATAGTCAAGGTCACGTGGCGGTTGGGCGAAACGGATCTGTACATTGATTACGTTACCTATCTGCCCTTCTTCTACCAGTTGACGTACTTTTTGGAAATAAGGAAGATATCTCCGGTAATAGGCTACAAAACATGGAATTCCGGTTTCTTCCGATATACGGTTTATACGGGCACAGTCTTCATAACTGGCAGCCATCGGTTTTTCTATGTATACGGGTTTACCGGCTTTCATGGACATGATGGCAAACGTGGCGTGTGAAGAGGGAGGGGTTGCAATATAGACAGCATTTACTTCTTCGTCTCCGATCAGTTCTTGGGCATCGGTATACCAGCGGGGCACATTATGACGGCGGGCGTACGACTTCACCTTTTCTTCGTCACGACTCATTACTGCTACAACTTTGGATCCTGGTATCATGTTGAAGGCCGGTCCGCTTTTCTTTTCAGTTACTTCTCCGCATCCGATGAATCCCCATCGTACATTATCTAATTTTATCATAGTAATAGGAGTTTGTCAATAGTTGAAATATTTTTTATATAATTGTTTGAATTTACTAGTCTTTTTATATGAATCCAGCCATGTGTTCAGGCTGTCCAACAGGATTGGGGAGTGTTTGCTGACTCCCCATGCATAGAATTGTGTGAATCCTATATCCGTATGTATGTCAAGGTTAGGAAATTGTCCAAGTATGGATTCTGCCGTATTTTCGTCGCATACGGCATAGTCGATGTCTCCTGCCGAAACCATGGCTAGTAGTTGCTGGGGACCGTACTGGTCTACTTCTTCAATATAGATTGTATCGGCTATTTCGCTTATCAAGTTATGAATGCGCAGCAAGGCAGGCGATCCTTTGATTATATGAAGCTTTTTTTTTGCCAGTTCTAACTGGCTTTCAATGTATATGCTGTCATTATTTCCACTTCTACATCGTTGTACCAAGACTTGTTTGCTTAACAGAATGGGGTGTGTGAACAATAGAGTGTCTTTCGACTGGCTGGTAATGACAGTTCCCGTTGCCAGTATATCGTATTTTCCCTGTATTACTCCTTGTATCCGTTTTTCGTAGCTCATTTCAGGAATTATTTCCAGCTTGAGTCCTTTCTCTTTTGCAAAATGGTGCAGCAGTTCATAGTCAAATCCTTGTAGAGTATCTTCTTTAACGTGATAGCTTATGGTATTATATTCGGTTACGGCATGCAGTATTCCCGATTCTTTGATTTCTGCATAGTCTCTAGGAAAGTATGTCTCTTTTTTGTCTTCCGTTGTATTGAACAATATGATTCCTGCTGCAATAGCTATTGCAATCAGTGCGTATCGTAACCAGGACTTTTTCATAAGCATTTGTTTTAGTCAAAGAAGTTCCATGATATACCGACTTTGAACAAACGGGGATTAAGCGGATAATATGGGGTATAGAAGTAGCTGTGTTTACCCTGTCCTTGAGTGAGGTTATACATCTGGAGCGAAATACGGGTACGTTTCAGATGCAGATTGATATATCCGTTTATCATCGGGTAACCTCCCAATTTATAGCGTGAGTCTTTATTCTGTAGGTAAAACTGTCCGATGGCCGCTGAGTATTCCGGGGCGTAGTATTCGGAGAAATAACGCATGTCGGCACCCATCTCGATGTTAAGAACTTTCTTTGCCAGAGAAAATTTGAGATATAGGTTATGGTAAAGTGCCAGACTAGGCAAAGGGATAACGTCCTGATTGCTGGAAGTCTGGTAAGTCACTTCATTGTCGAGGTGGAGAATCCCTAGCTTGAAATCCTGTTTTAATGTTGCACTGAATATCTGGATATTGTCGGCGCATTGGCGGACTGCCAGATTATTCAGGTATTTGCTGTTTTCTTCATTTCCGGAAGCCAGGACAGAATTATCGTCCAGGTAGGTGTAGTTCTTGATGTTTTCCACTCCTGCCTTCAGTTGTGTCTTCCATCGTTCAATGGTCAGTTTTCCTTCTATGTGGGTTTTCATTATTTTGGACAGGTCCTCATTATCCCACCAATAATGTTTGGAGTGGAAATGGCGGAAGAAGAAAGTGGGGTTCAGGTTTTTGATATAGGCTTTTGCATCCAGACGGACAGTGTCATTGAACAGTCGGAAATTAAGATTTCCGTTCCCCTCAATTTCAAATTGTCCGGCATCTTCGCCCAACAGACATATTTCCCCCAGTACATTATAATGCAGCAGACGTCCTTGCTCTTTGATGAGCTGGCCACCTACCGATACTACATTTTCTACGTATTCCAGTTGATTGGGTTGTTCCTCCGGGTTGGTCCATATACTGTCGTTCATGTTGAAACGGCGGTATTCGTGGGTAGCGAATGCTGTCAAGCCGGCTTGTGCCCATTTGTTAAATCCTTCCCGTAGTGAAATTCCTACTGTATTTTTGATTGAAAAGTGTCGGATGACATCTTTTTCAAGGTCGGGGAAGTAGTTATGTTGGTAGTAGCTGTTAAGTTCTTCTTCGTTCTGGGTTATGTACTGATGTTTGTTTATGTCTAATTTTATTGTATGCAAGAAGCTGGTTACAGGTATGAACTCCTGCGTTACCAGAGTGTCCTGTTCATTTTCTGGTTCTCTATCCCGATAGAATCCCAAATTGTAACGTTGGGTAAAAAAAGCATGGTATCCGCTATTGTGATTCCATACACTCGAGAAGTTTGTAGGAATTTCACTGTTGCTGTATGTTTTTCCTCCTTCTGCCATATCAAGGGGATAGCGGACGTAACGTTCGTCGGTGATACCCCCGTTCTCGGCAACTTTCATGTTATTGTAGATAAAGCTGAAGTGCATATTGTACTTATCACCTAGATAATAGGCAAACAGGTCTCCATTGAACAGAGCTGTAGACTGATGGTTATATTTTCCTCGTCCGTACACATAGTCTACATTAGTACCGAATCCCATGCGTTTGTTTGCATTTACAGCCAGATATCCTTTGAAACGTTCTTCTCCATCCCTACTGCTTCCTTGTTTGAAGTAAGTCAGGTTGGTAAAAGGTGATTTGGTATTGGTATAGACTACTGTTTCCGGGCGGATATAAGTATAGTCGTAAGGGTCAAGAAAGAAAAACTGACTGGTTTCAAGTCTGTCGAAGAATACATGTGCGATACGTGGTGAACCCAAGTTCCCTAAAAACGTATAATGTCCTGTAGGACCACCTGTATCATTTGAGTTTGGAAAGCCGGTTTGTAATGTATCTACAGGTATTTCTGTCCGATTGCCGAAACGAGGTTCAATGACCCATGAATTCAGTCCTATAGGAATGGTGCTGGCATCGACTACAGCTGATGTGTCGATAGGATTCCCGTTACGGTCATAATTGTTGCGGTCCAGCCCGGAAGCAGAACTGCCCAATCCTGTCCCCAGTTGGTTTTGCGCCGATAGAGTACAGCAGGCTATTAATATGGTAAGTATAAATAGTATCTTTCTCATAATGGGGACAAAGATAATATATAAAAACGAAAGAATAGGGTAGGAGAGATGCAAAAATACGTAAAGATAACCCCCGTTATATAACGGTCGTATTGAGGTAACCATTCTATTTTCCGCTACGACAATTTTATCGGCTGG
>ULQU01040642.1_pt1 | contig 35684 bp, 31 predicted proteins | sample 1954841 | NCBI WGS metagenome assembly ULQU01 (sample SAMEA4835664, study PRJEB28245) | human gut metagenome | biome: gut microbiome; material: fecal sample | place: Denmark | collected 2008
TCCCAGCTAGGCTAAAAAGACATCATATATACATTTCAAATAGTATTACCACATTTTATTAATTAGAGAAACACCTATTAATTACTCCAAATTAAAATAATTGACTTATCTTTGTATTGATTTGATGCAAATTGCATCAATACATATTGTAGATTCTAGCGTTTGCTATTGTTTTGAGCTGATAAAATCGCCAAATTAAAATCAAGCCTCACGAACAAGAAGTGAACGCTCACGATATGCGTGAGCGTACTTGTTATGAGGCGAGGTGTTTGGCGATACCTATCAGCATAATATGTATCTGCTCACGCTATTTTTATATCTCAATCACAGATTAATCATATCAATAAAAACTAACTATATGGCAAGAAGAAGATTAGACCCTTGCTTAAAAAATGCAAGGAAAGGAGAAAAAATTTTGAGTTCCATAATTTCACTGGGACTAAAATCATTAACAAGTTCAAATAAAAAGTCTACCAATAATGGATGCATGCTAACTATTATATATGCAATTTTTTTAGCATTAGGAATATCTTATTTAGCATCATGTAATATAAAGAATAACAGAAATATTGCTCAAAATAATATTGAAGACTATCTCAACAAAAACGCAAAAGAAGGCGTAAAATTTAAAATAGAAAGATGCAGTGACTTATATATTATAAAACCTAAAGATGAATCAAATATGCCAAAACCTAATCTTAACGGAAATAATTCAGATTCTGATAGAATCAATGAGTTAAAACTAAGAAGTGCAGGACTTTATTTAGCCTTAGGAGGATGTTCTCCTGAAACTTTAGAGCAAATCATCATAAACGACAAAAAATTTAGAGAGTGGAATACAGGAGGTAAAGAATTTGTCATGATATGTTTCTTTACAGGAAAAGATAAATATTTAAATGAAACTAAAGATGGGCTATGTTTTAGATTAGATTCTGTACTAAACGTTTACAAGCTTTATAATCTAAAGAATGAAAAAGAAATATACAACATGATATTAAATAATTAATGGTGATTATTTGCAACAATACTATAAATAACTTTTATCTTGCTTATAACAATAAATTCTTAATCTTTGAGAAAGGACAGAATACAATATTTCCAGTTATTATACGTTATATTCTCAAAATTATAAAGAAAAAGCAGCTGTCATAGTGCCAAAATGACAGCTGCTTTGATAAAAAACTCACGATCTTGCTGCAACAAGATTGGAGTATGAAAACATACTTTATTTACCGTGTTCATTCTGGTTATAAAGTGGAGTTTGTCCATTATGGTTATCCATATAGGTTTGTATCCTATTGGTTTCCCATTGAGAAGCACCATCAAGAGTAGAAGCCCTTCCGACAATTCTCATCCTGTCGAAATCTTTGTCTTGATGGTGTTCCATTTCTCTCCTTTCTGGGTCATTGGTAATACCCACATATACAACTCTATTACCTTTGGTAAGTTCATACTTGTAAGTATCTCTTTTAGCCATAGACTTAAAAATTATAAGTTAAACATGTTAATTTCCCTTTTATTCGGAGAATGAAGCTCCGCCATCTTGATTTCAGAAAGATAGGTGCAAACTGCCGTTATATCCTAGAACCGGATTTTAAGCAAAACGGAATGCCGATGGCACATGTAAAGTATTATAACAATATCTATGCCCAATTATTAAGTCCGTCAAAATGTCATACTCCTCATTTACAAAGTTATATATAGAAATATAAAGAGAACAAATAGACTGAAAAACGAATTCAAGAAACATTTCATGATTCGGAAGTAATCACGATTAACAAATAACCCATCACTTCCATATATAAAAGAATAATATAGAAAAGTTCTCTATTAAGGAAAAAAGACTTGAAAGAGTATCTTAATAAGGTTTGTGCCACTCAATTGTAAATCTTATATTGATTCTATCATTCAGGAAATACATCATCTCACAGAGAACAATTACCAGAAAAATATAGTATTAAGGCAATCATCATTAAGTAAGATAGTATTATCAAAAATAAAAGTTAGAGGACATCGCTTGTTTTGACTTTTCCATAACAAAAAAGAGGACACATCTGAAAGATGTATCCTCTTATCGAGCGGAAGACGGGACTCAAACCCGCGACCCTCAGCTTGGAAGGCTAATGCTCTATCGACTGAGCTACTTCCGCAATAAGCAAGTAAGAAGAAGTGGGCAGTGATGGATTCGAACCACCGAAGGCGTAAGCCAGCTGAGTTACAGTCAGCCCCATTTGGCCACTCTGGTAACTGCCCCTTTGTTCTCAATTGCGATGCAAAGGTAAGAACTAATTTTGTAACTTGCAAGAAAAATCGATCATTTTTATTGCAGTTACTGCAGCTTCGTCTCCTTTATTTCCATATTTACCCCCGGCACGGTCTTCTGCCTGTTGCATATTATCGGTAGTTAACAAGCCGAAGATGAACGGAATATCATACATCAGGTTCAATTCTGTGATCCCTTGTGTCACGCCAGAACAAACATAATCAAAATGTGGAGTATCGCCTTTTACAACACATCCCAAGACAATGACAGCATCCACATCTTTCTCGTCGGCCAGACGTTTTGCCCCAAAAGTCAGTTCAAAACTACCTGGTACACGTTTAACGATGATGTTTTCCGGCTTAACCCCGTGTCTTTCGAGCGTATTGCAAGCACCTTCCAACAATTTCTCGGTTATCACCTTGTTCCACTCAGCCACCACGATTCCAACATTCATATCCGAGGCATCCGGAACACTATTAAAATCATAATCTGATAAGTTTTGATAAGCTGTAGCCATAATTATTATCATGAAAAAAGAACAAGAAGAGGATGCCTTTTCCTGTTTTCATCAAGCAAGGGCATCCTCGTCTCTATCTGGTTTAACAATATTACCTATATATATTATTTTGCCAAGGCAGTTGCACGAGCGATATATTTATCGATATCGGCAGCTTCCATAGAGTTAAAATATTTCTCTTTAATCTGTGTGTACGATTTAACTGCATCTGCATATTGCTGCAATGATTCATAAGCAATACCTGCTTTCTTCAGGTAAATCGGGCTGATCACTTCGTTGTCGGCTGATTTGGCAGCTTTTTCGAAATAACTGATACCTTCTTTTACATTACCAGCATTTACATAGCAGTCACCAATTAATCCTACAATTGCCGGAGAAACCATCTGATCATTCGCGCTGAATGATTTCAACATATCGATCGCCTTATCGTTGTCACCCAACTTAAAGTAGCAAATACCAGCGTATGCTTTTGCCAGATTACCAGCATCTGTAAAACCATATTCATCGGCAATGGCAGCAAAACCTTCATAATCGGCACCATTTCCATTCAATGCCAGCTGGAAAGAATCGCGGGCAAAATATTGTTCTCCCTTAAACATGGCTGCAGCCGCTTTCTTCTGCTGAGGTGCAACATAACCATGCTGATAGCCTAAAAATGCACCGACAATCACGGCAATCGCCAAAATACCAAAGATAATCTTCTTTGAATTGTTTTCAATAAATAGTTCCGATCTCGAAACAAGTTCTTCTACTTCTACGGTTTCCTTTTCTTTAGTAGCCATAATTTGTTTATAGTTATTTTATTAATCTTTTCTCCTGCAAAAAACCTTTTTTGACTTCAAAGCGCAAAAGTAGTTTTTTTTACCGACATAATCGATATATACAACTATATTTTTTACTTTTGTAAGCACTAAAATGAACTCAATGATACTGAAACAGCTTTCTATTCTGAATTACAAAAACATAGTCCAGGCTGAAGTCGTATTTTCACCCAAGATCAATTGCTTCTTCGGAAAGAACGGAATGGGCAAGACCAATTTTATGGATGCCATCTACTATCTGTCTTTCTGCAAAAGCCATATCAATACACCCGACAGTCTGATTATCCGGAATAATCAGGATATGTGCGTATTGCAAGGTGTATATGATTATGACGGACGAACAGAAGAATTGTTTTGCGGCATCCGCCACAAGCAGAAGAAACAATTCAAGCGGAATAAAAAAGAATACAAACGGCTGTCGGAACACATTGGGTTATTACCTTTGGTCATGATATCACCGGCCGATACCGAACTGATCCAAGGAGGCAGTGAAGAAAGACGCCGATTTATGGACCTGATCATCTCGCAGCAAGACAAGAACTATCTGCATGCGCTTATTCAATACAACAAGGCTTTACTGCAACGGAACACACTGCTGAAAGAGCAAAGTCATGATACGTCGCTGTTTGATGTGCTGGAAATGCAACTGGCCATGTATGGAGAACAGATCTTCTCAAAAAGGAAACAACTGATCGAAAAACTGGTTCCCTTGTTCAATCAGTTTCATCAGCAGATCTGCCACTCGGCTGAATCGGTCGATTTAACGTATATTTCCCAACTGGCAGAAACTTCTCTGGAAGAAAAGTTACGGAAGAACCGGGAAAGAGACGTACTGATCGGTTATACTACAGCCGGAATCCATAAAGATGAACTGGAGATGTTACTGGACGGATCGCTTATCCGGCGTGTGGGCTCGCAAGGTCAGCAAAAAACCTATCTGATTGCGTTGAAACTGGCCCAATATTCGTTGTTGGCACAGGAAGGAGCCTCAACTCCGCTGTTGCTGCTGGATGATATCTTCGATAAATTAGATGCAGAACGGGTAGCACAGATCATCCATTTGGTCGGTGAAGAGCAGTTCGGACAAATCTTCATTACAGATACCAACCGAAAATATCTGGACAAGATATTGGAGACCATCAATTCTGATTTTGCCCTGTTCGAAGTGGAACAAGGATGTATCAAACCCTTAAATGAGGCATAAGATGAGACGGACGAACGTACAACCCATCGGAGAAATACTCCGTGATTTCTTTGAAGACAATCCGGAAATTTATGAAAAGATCATGGAAGTCCGCATCGAACGCACCTGGCCTAAAATATTAGGACCGATGGCCCAACAATACACAAGTCTGATGTATGTTCGTGATCGTATATTATATGTATATATGAAATCGGCAGTTCTCCGTACGGAACTACTCTACTGCAAAGACAAGCTGAGAGACAGCATCAACAAAGAACTGGGATCAGGCTATCTGTTTGATCTGGTCATCCGATAATTTCACACTCGGTAATCACCAGATCCATCTTTTTATCAAACTCCTCTACCGGAATCTGATCCACCAACTGAAAAGAATAACCGATACCTATCTTCGGAACAGACAAGGTGGACAACAGACGATCATAGAAACCTCTTCCCCGTCCCATTCGGTTCAACTGGCGGTCGAAAGCAACACCCGGAACAATGATCAGATCGATTTCCCTTTCGATAGATACCGACTGCGGGGTTACAATCGGTTCGATAATACCGAAAGCACCCGTTTGTACCGACTCCGGACCAGTATAAGGCAAGAGTAATAAATCATCACCCTGTACAACCGGTAGTGCCAGACGTTTCTTCTGATACCAGCGATTCAGAAAAGCAGCCGTCTGTACTTCTCCCGGCAAAGCATGATAACAAGCAATGGCATGAGCCTGCCGGAACAATTCGGTTTGTTCCAACAGGCTCATGAGCTGATCCGACCAGTTTTGCAATTGTTCGGATGAATATAGTTTCTTTTGTCGGGCTATTTCACGCCGCAACTGTTGTTTCTCTTCGTGCATCCTTACAGACTTTTTTCCGTATCCAAAGAGATTGGATAAGCCTTTCCAGACTTCAACACCTCAATCGCTTTCCGGATTGTTATATCATCACTCAAGAACACCGGATAGAAGCCATCATCTTCAAAGAAATTACGGATGATATAGGCCTGTAACTGTGTCTCAATCAACTTATACGAAATAGCTATCAGATTCGGACGCTTCTTGATACCTTGCTTGACAGCATAATTGGCGAAGTTATTAACCAACGGCTGTTGCTTCAGATAAGTCCATAATTCTTGATAATCCTTGAACGACGAGAATTTCTCCTTATTCTTATCCGAATACTCTAAAGCATACATATACAGCACACCACTGCTGACAACATTTGAGAAATAAGAAGTGATGCCGCTTGTATCCCGCGGGATGAAAATATCCGGCATGATACCACCTCCGCCATACACTGTTCGGCCACCTACCGTTTGATACTTCAGCGAATCGTCCAACTTGATACTGTCTGCCGAGTCGAATTCTCCATGCATATAGCGGTTATAAATATCCTGATCGTAATCTTCCGTATCACCCAGCTTATATTGCTTTTGGATACAACGGCCCGACGGTGTATAATAACGAGCCACTGTCAGACGTACTTCCGAGCCATCATTCAGTTTAATCGGAGACTGTACCAAACCTTTTCCATACGTACGGCGACCGATGATCAAACCCCGGTCATTATCCTGAATAGCACCCGAGACAATTTCGCTGGCCGATGCCGAGATTTCATCCGTCAAGATCACAACAGGATTCTCTTTACAAGTACCTGTTCCGTTGGCGTACGAATCAAAGCGCGGGAAAGCCTTCCCTTCTGCATACACAATCAGACGACCTTCCGGCATAAATTCGTTCACCATATTAATGGCAGCCTCCATATATCCACCGGTATTTCCACGCAAATCGATGATAAAAGACTGGCAATCGGCTTGTTTTAACTTAGCAATCGCTGTGATAAACTCATTGTATGTTGTCCGTCCGAACTTACTAACTTTAATATATCCGATACCATCACTTACCACATACGAAACATCTACCGTATTGACAGGAACGTCTCCACGGGTAACTTCCACATGCAACAACTCCGGATTGTTATCCCGTTTGATACCCAGCTTTACCGTACTGTTCTTCGCACCACGTAACACCTTCTTCACATTGTCAGGATTCATCTTCATGCCAGCATATACCGAATCATTGATTGTCACAATTCGGTCAAACAATTTCAATCCGGCCTTTTCCGATGGTCCGCCCGGTATTACACCCGTCACGAGAATCGTATCGGTCTGCATGTTGAAAGAAACCCCGATACCACTGAATGATCCTTCCAATTCTTCAGAAACAGCCGAAGCGTCTTCTGCCGAAATATATACGGAATGCGGATCCAACTCTCTGAATATTTTCGGAACAGCCTCTTCAACCATATCCGCCATATTCACGGTATCCACATAATGCTCTTGAATGATGTCAAGAATGGCATCTATCTTATTTCCCGCCAGGAAATTTCTTTTCCGTCCCTGATTGGAGAGCCAATAATAATTTCCAATAAATATACCCAACGCGATACTGGCCGCAATAATCACCGGCAGCCATATAGAAATTCGCTTGTTTTTGTCCATAAGACGTGTCTTTTATTCGTTTAAGTCTATAAAATCAACCTGTATATTTGCTTTCTTCAATAAATCACAACCTTCTTCCGTCCGATATTTCTCGGAATAAACAACCCGGACAATTCCCGACTGAATGATCAGCTTTGAACACTCAATACAAGGAGCCGAAGTCACATAAATCGTAGCACCTTTACTGCTATTGGAGGAAGCAGCCACTTTGGTAATGGCATTGGCTTCGGCATGCAACACATAAGGAAGAGTTACATTCTGCTCATCCTCACAAACATTCTCAAACCCGGAAGGCGTACCGTTATATCCATCGGAAATGATCATTTGGTCTTTTACGATCAATGCTCCTACCTGTCGTCTTTTACAATATGAGTTTTCAGCCCAAATAGAAGCCATACGCAAATAACGCTTATCCAACTCGTGCTGTTTGTCTGTTTTATTGGTCATTGTCTTTTATTTTTATCAAAAAAGGCGTACCGTTTGTTGTCCGGTACGCCTTTTGCTTATTATACCGTAACAATCAAGGCACAAAATTAATCAATTTGCCTCAACTGCTACTTCTTTATCCACTTATTTTTTAATACCATTACGAATTAGCAAAGCATCGATGGTCGGTTCTTGTCCTCTGAATCGTTTATACAAGACAGCCGGATCTTCTGTTCCTCCTTTTGAAAGAATATTATCATAGAAAGATTTGGCTACTTCCTTGTTAAAGATTCCCTTTTCCTTGAATAAGGAGAAGGCATCTGCATCCAAGACTTCGGCCCATTTATAACCATAATAACCAGCAGCATATCCTCCGGCAAACAAATGACCGAAGTTGGTACTCATACAAGCTTCGGGAACTTCCGGAACAACAGCAGCCGGCGCCCAGGCTTTTTTCTCGAAGGCTACTACATCACCTTCAAACGGTTTCGTGATTGTATGCCAAGCCATATCCAACAAACCGAAACTTACCTGACGGCAGCAAGCATATCCGGTATTGAAGTTGGAAGCATCAATCAGTTTCTGTACCAGTTCCTGTGGTATCTTCTCTCCGGTTTCATAATGAACGGCAATCTGGTCCAGATATTCTTTCTCGGTCAACCAGTTCTCCATGATCTGAGAAGGCAACTCAACGAAATCCTGGTAAACACTCGTACCAGAAAGACTAGCGTAAGTTCCATCGGCACAGATACCATGCAAGGCATGACCAAACTCATGCAACAGAGTTTCTACCTCATCAAAAGTCAACAAAGAAGGTTTCGTATCAGTCGGACGGGTAAAGTTCATGACGATGATAATCTGCGGACGAACATCCTTACCCTTCGCATCGCGGTATTGAGAACGGATTCCATTCATCCAAGCTCCAGATTGCTTTCCTTCACGCGGGAAGAAATCCGTATATAACACAGCTTTGAAGTTTCCTTCTGCATCATACACTTCGTATGCCTGAACTTCCCTGTCGTAAACCGGGATCTTCTTGTTTTCCTTGAATGTCAGCCCATACAGTTGGGTAGCCAGTCCGAATACACCTTTCTTGACATTTTCCAACAGGAAATAAGGACGAGTCATTTCGTCGTTCACCTTGAAACGCAAGTCTTTCAGTTTCTCTGAATAATAACTCCAGTCCCAAGGCATGACTTGCATATTCTGCTGTTCCATGCCCATCGCAAATCCCTGAACGGCATTGTATTCATTGATGGCCACCGGCTTATAAGCATCCAGCAACTGATTCAGCAGTTTATAAACATTATCAGCATTCTTTGCCATCTTATGAGACAACTCAAAAGCGGCATAATTAGGATACCCCATCAATTGAGCCAATGCCAGGCGATCGTTTACCAACTTCCGGATGATTTCCTTATTATCATATTCATCGCCTTTATTACCTGTGCTCATATAGGCCCGATACATCTTTTCACGCAAGGCACGTGAATCGGCATAACGCATGAAGGGAACATAGCTCGGCGCATCCAAGGTAAACAACCAGCCTTCTTTTCCTTTCTCTTTAGCCAGATGAGCTGCCGCTTCACGAATACTTTCCGGCAGACCGGCAATATCTTTCTCGTCGGTCAGTAACATCTCAAACCGGTTCTGATCTTTCAACGCATTCTGATCGAACTGCAAAGACAACAAACTCAATTCGGTTGTCAAAGCGCGGTATTTCTCTTTATCTTCTGCACTCAATGTAGCTCCGCTTTCCTGGAAGGCACGATAGGTTTCATCCAGCAAACGGGCATCTTCAACAGACAAATTCAACGATTGACGCTGATCATAAACCGCCTTTACACGGGCAAACAACTTTTCGTTCAGATAAATATTATTCGAACTTTCTGTCAGATCAGGAGAGATCCGTTGTGAAATCTCCATCATCTCGTCATTGGCATTTGCACTTAATACATTGAAGAAAGCACCACTGACACGGTTCAGCAATTCTCCGCTGCGATCCAAAGCGACGATCGTATTCTCGAAGGTTGCTGGTTCGGAGTTATTGGCTATCTTCTCAATATCTGCTTTCAACTCAGCAATACCTCGTTTGAATGCCGGTTCATAATGTTCCGTCTTGATCTTATCAAAAGGAGGCGTTTCAAACGGAGTTTTGTATTTTCCAAAAAATGGATTCGACTCGGCTTGTACCATAACATTTGAAGTTAAGCCCAATAACAAAAGGGCATTACACAATACATTCTTCATACACACACTCTTTATTATTTCCAAGTCGCAAAGATACACTTTTCTGTGAATTCCGAATAAAAAATAAGAGTAGCTTTCGGAGCATACATGTGCTCTGAGACCGGCGCGCATTTTTCAGTACCAGATCACATGTATCTGCCTCTGAAAATAGATTTTCACTGACAGATCACAGGTGATTTCCCATTGAAAATAAATTTTCGGTAGCAGATCACTAATGATCTAGGTCTGTTGGCCGATTTTCAGAGGAAGATCACATGTGATTTTGTACCGAAAATGAATTTTTAGCCTCAACTCACATGTGAGCCAGGACTGAAAAAGCTTTTTCGGTCAATAATCACATGTGAGCTGCCATTGCTAAAGATTTTACACTCAAAATCACATGTGATCTAGCCGGATGAAGCGATTTGCAGGGAAAGAAAAAAGCGATTATCCGAAGAAGAATAACCGCTTACTTTAGTAAATATGAGCGGCAAACGGGACTCGAACCCGCGACCCTCAGCTTGGGAAGCTGATGCTCTACCAACTGAGCTACTGCCGCATGACGATGCAAATATAGAGATTTCTTTCTTTTTTTCTTACCTTTGGGCCAAAAATCTTACAAATTATTTTCACAATGGAAAAATTAACCTTGATTAAAGTAGGTGGTAAAATCGTAGAAGAGCCTGATACGCTGCAACAATTGCTCCGCGATTTCTCTTCCATCGAAGGCCACAAAGTGTTGGTACATGGTGGCGGACGCTCGGCTACCAAAATTGCTTCTCAACTGGGAATTGAGAGCCAGATGGTAAACGGACGACGCATCACAGATGCCGAAATGCTGAAAGTAGTAACCATGGTATATGGCGGACTGGTAAACAAGAACATCGTTGCCGGACTTCAAGCATTACAAGTCAATGCCTTGGGACTGACCGGTGCCGATATGAATATCATGCGTTCGGATAAACGTCCGGTAAAAGATGTAGATTACGGTTTCGTGGGCGATGTAAAAGAAGTGAATGCAGATGTACTGGCGTCATTAATCCAGCAAGGAATTGTTCCGGTACTGGCTCCTCTGACACACGACAAACAAGGACACATGCTCAATACCAACGCAGATACCATTGCCGGCGAAGCTGCCAAAGCTCTGGCCAAATACTTCGATGTAACGCTGATGTTCTGCTTTGAAAAGAAAGGCGTCTTATTGAATGAAGACGACGATGAAAGCGTCATTCCAGAAATCGACCGTGCTTCTTTCCAGAAATATGTAGCTGAAGGTATTATTCAAGGCGGCATGATTCCTAAACTGGAGAATGCTTTTCAGGCCATTGATGCCGGAGTAAAGGAAGTCATTATCACACAAGCTTCCGAAATACACAAACATACAGGTACGCGCGTTCATTAACCATTCGTATGGAAAAAGAGATTGTTCATATCCATCAAGTCGTTACCCGGCTGCCGGAACTTCGTTTCGCCGAACCTGTGGAATGGCGTATCTGCGAAGGAGAACAATGGGCTGTTGTTGGTCCGAACGGCGCCGGTAAAACGCTGCTTGCAGATATCCTGCAACGTAAATTTGCTTTCCGGGAAGGAGAAGTCTGCTATAATAAAGAAGGAAAAGTCAGTGACATCATCCGAAGCATTGCGTTCAAGGACATTTATTCACTGGCTGATTGTCGGAACAGTTACTACCAGCAACGTTGGCATGCCACAGAATCTGATGATGTGCCTACCGTTGCCGACACTTTATCTGCATATGAAGGTACGGAAAACCTGAAAGAGGTATTACACATCTTCGGTATAGAAGACTTGCTTCCCAAAAAGCTCATCTATCTGTCGAGCGGGGAACTCAGGAAATTCCTGATTGTCCGTACCCTATTGAGCCGTCCGGAAATATTAATCCTTGACAATCCATTTATCGGTCTGGATGCTCCTTCCAGAGACTTATTGGTTGATATGCTCGGACAGTTATCTCATTTACACGGTGTACAAGTCATTCTGCTGTTATCCAATCCGGCAGACATTCCGGATATGATTACCCACGTATTGCCAATTGCCGGAAAGAAATGTTACTCACCGATGAGCCGCGAAGCTTTTCTGGCAGATACAGCACTTATCCAAGTCTTATTCCCTGAAGAGAACTGGGTACAGACAGCGTTGCCTGTCGATCCGAACAAACAACCGGCTACCCACGAAGTGACCTTCCGTATGGAACACGTTTGTATCCGTTATGGGAAACGAACGATCCTGAAAGATCTGGACTGGGAAGTAAAGAACGGAGAGAAATGGGCTTTGTTTGGTCCGAACGGAGCCGGTAAGTCCACCCTATTGAGTTTGGTTTATGCCGATAATCCGCAATCATACGCCAATACTCTTTACCTGTTCGACAAGAAACGCGGATCAGGAGAAAGTATCTGGGAAATCAAGAAACGGATCGGATATGTATCTCCCGAAATGCATCTTTATTATATGGAGAATGTGCCGACACTGCATATCGTCGGTTCCGGATATTTTGATTCAATCGGCCTGTTCCGAAAATGTAACGACGAACAGAATGCCGGAGCTTTGAAATGGATGCAGGTATTCGGTATCGATCATCTGAAAGACCGGCCTTTCCTTACACTGTCGTCGGGCGAACAACGGTTGGCCTTATTGGCACGTGCCTTCGTAAAAGATCCGGATCTGATCATCCTGGACGAACCTTTACACGGATTGGATATTAGCAATAAGAAACGAGCAGCCGCCATTATCGAACAATTTTGTTCACGTTCGGGCAAAACACTGATTTATGTGACACATTATCCGCATGAATTGCCAACCTGTGTTAAGCGAACATTTCAACTGGTTAAACATCTATAAAAAAGGATTATTCTAACAGTATTACACGCAGTTAGAATAATCTTTTTTATTACTAATCCCATTTTATCCAGTGAGAAGAAATGTCTCTTCTCCTTAAAATATCAATATTATGGGAAATATCAGTTATTCTGTAACAGATGTATGTTACAATTTCTATCGTTCCTCAAGTCCGTTTAATGCCACATCGGCATACTACACAGGAAACGAAAAAGAACAGTCTTTCATCGCTTTCATCAAGCAGGAAATCACAAGCCATGAAATGAAAGTATCGACCCGGAAGAACCATGAATCAACCATTAATCTCCTCCGACGGTTCCGGCCGGGTATCTGCTTCAAAGACATCAATTATCAATTTGTCTGCGATTTTGAGGCGTACATGGAATCTTTGGCATACCACAAAAACACCATTGCCAAACACATGAAGCAACTGAAGCGGCACATCAACACGGCCATCAACAAAGATCTGATCAACTTGAAACAGTATCCGTTCCGGCAATACAAGATCAAGACTCAGGTTCCTAACCGTAATCACCTCACGCCTGACGAGCTCAAAAGGATTGAAAATTATCCTTCCCGTTCATGTATCGGGAAAAGTCGTTGCCGCGACATGTTCCTTTTCAGTTGTTATACCGGATTACGATTCTCGGACATTACCCGGCTTCAGAAAGACAACTTCCACCTCATTGACGGAAAATGGTGGCTGATCTTCAAAAGTCTGAAAACCGGAGTGACTATCAAGCTGCCTATTTACATGCTTTTCGACGGAAAACCGATTGAGATTTTCAAGAAGTACTGTAAACGGAATTTCAAGTCTTCTTTATTCGGACTTTCCACGACCAGTAATTCTGCCACAAACAAGCAACTGAAACAGCTGGCACAGAAAGTAAAAGTTTACAAACACATTTCATTCCACACTGCCCGACACACTTGCGCTACCATTCTTCTATACAATGGCGTACAACTAACCACCGTGCAAAAACTTCTCGGTCATCAAAGTATCCGTACAACCGAGGTTTACAGCGACATCATGGATATGACTGTTATCCGTGACCTGCAAAAGATCAAGCAGAAGAAAAACAAATAGCATACCAGCCTATCAACTTGTGTTCTTAGATTTCCTTTCCGGGAAATCCGTCTAATGGTACTTTCCAGCGTTGGAAAGCGACCGGGTATTCTCCCGCATATTTACCAACGCTGGTAAGTTTTATACGATTACACAAAAATACAGAGACACAAAGCTTCATAGATCTTTGTTAATCTATCAAACTCCGTGTCTCCCAAAAAATGCTGTGCGCAAAACACAACCGTCATTAAAAAATCTCTTCCATCAAATCCGCTCCAAGACCTTACGAATCAAATCTGGAATCGAACCTTTATATTCCGTATTCATCTTACCGCCCAGGCGATCAGCAATAATACAGCAAACTGTCATCGCACGATGTCCCATCAGAGCAGCCAGACCAGCCAGCGACGAACTTTCCATCTCGAAGTTCGTAATCTGATACTTATCCCAATGGAAAGATTCTATTTTATGATTCAGGTCCGGATCAGCCAAAGCCAAACGTACTTTTCGTCCCTGCGGACCATAGAATCCATTGGCGGCAATGGTCACACCATGAATCACATCATCCTGACAGATCTGTTCAACCAACGACGAATCGGCCGATACTACATAAGGCATGATCCGATCCAATTTCCAATCCAATTGATCCTTTAGTGCCTGCTCAAAATCTCTATCACGTACTTGTTCATTATTGGCATAGAAATATAAGACACCATCGAACCCGATAGACTTGATTGCTGCTACATACGAACCGATAGGCGTAAACGGCTGCAAACCTCCGCTTGTTCCGATACGTACCAAAGACAACTGACGGAAATCCGGTTTTATAGTCCGTGTCTGGAAATCTACATTTGCCAACGCATCCAATTCAGTCAGGACGATATCAATATTGTCCGTTCCTATTCCATGTGATACTACGGTAATCCGTTTTCCCTGATACGTACCCGTAATCGTATGAAACTCACGACTGGATACCTCACACTCCTTTGTATCGAAGAAGGAGGCTACCAATGATACCCGTGCAGGATCGCCAACCAATATCACCCGGTCGGCCAACTGCTCCGGTTTGACATGCAGATGGAATACACTTCCATCCGCATTGATAATTAATTCAGAAGGAGCTATCATTCTTTCAGCGGTTTAGTAGATGAACTGGTTGAAGCCGGTTTGGCAATCGCATCGCGCATGGATGTATCAGCCTCGATATTCTTCATCCGATAATAATCCATCACCCCAAGGTTACCCGAACGGAAAGCTTCTGCCATCGCTTTCGGTACTTCCGCTTCTGCTTCGATCACTTTGGCACGGGCTTCCTGGGCTTTCGCCTTCATTTCCTGTTCCAAAGCAACGGCCATTGCACGACGTTCCTCGGCTTTCGCCTGAGCAATATTCTTATCAGCCTGTGCCTGATCCATCAACAGATACGCTCCGATGTTCTTACCTATATCAATATCAGCAATATCAATAGACAGAATCTCAAAAGCAGTTCCGGCATCCAACCCTTTCCGCAATACCAGCTTCGAAATAGAATCCGGATTTTCCAATACGGATTTGTGAGATTCTGAAGAACCGATCGACGAAACGATACCTTCACCTACACGTGCCAAGACGGTTTCTTCACCGGCACCACCCACCAATTGCTTGATGTTCGCACGTACCGTCACACGGGCTTTGGCAATCAACTGAATACCATCCTTTGCCACGGCTGTTACCGGAGGCGTATTGATGACCTTCGGATTGACAGACATCTGTACGGCTTCAAATACATCACGTCCTGCCAGGTCAATAGCTGTAGCCATCTGAAATGTCAATTCGATATTGGCTTTCGAAGCAGAGACAAGGGCATGTACCACTTTCTCTACATGACCGCCCGCCAAGTAGTGTGCTTCCAATTCATCACGGGTAAGCGTTTTCAGTCCGGCTTTGTGAGCCTCGATCATAGCTTGCGTAATAATATAAGGAGGTACCTTACGGATTCGCATCAGAAACAACTGAAGCAAAGAGATATTCACCCCCGAAACTTTCGCCGAAATCCAAAGCAGGAACGGCACATAATAAAAGAAAATGGCCAGCAGCAGGATGACTGCACCAGCAACTACCAAAGGAAATGTTGTGTCCATCATCGTATATACATTTAAACATTTATAATCTATTCTTTCCGCCGGACAATGACATTGTAGCCTTCTACGCGCACAATGACAACCGGCGTTTTCTCATCAATAAATTCGGTCTCAGACTTGGCTTCCACTGTAATGTTGCCGAACTGGGCTTTTCCGATCGGAGCCAGTCGGGAAAGAGCAATTCCTTCATCTCCTTCCTTAATTCCCAGATCACGACTGGATTCCAGACGAGAATCCACATCCGTATGCAAAGCCAATTTATTCAGTGAACGGGAACGCATCAGCCACACAAAACCAATCACGAAAACGATTGCCGAAACAATCAGCGTAATATTTCCGACAAGCATACCCATACTATAAGCCCAATACAAACCTCCGGTAGCGAACAAAACACCACCGATACCAGCCAACGTCAATCCGGGCAGGAAAAATATTTCCGCCAATCCCAACAAGACTGCCGCCAGCATCACGAATACCAGAATAATAAGTTGAGTGATCATATCCTTATCGATTAATTCTACTAAGTTCCCGAATCATTTCTTCAAGAAACTAACTTCCGCATTACGCGCCTGTTTTTCCAGCTCTTCCACCTGAGGGATCGAAACTTCCAGTTTAGCCTCCAAAGCCAAAATGGTTTCCTTCAGTTTTTCTCTCTTTCCCGGATTCTTGGTATAATCCTGGCGCAAAGAAGCCAGCTTCTTTTCATCTGCAGTAATCTGCTGCTTTAAAGATACAACTTTCTGATAAATAGACTTGGCTTCCGGAGATTTTATTTCATCCCACGTGTAATAAATCTTGTTATCTTGAACGACAAAGTCAAAATCCTTCTCGATTTCCTTCTTTCCATACGGAATTTCCTGATGTGCCAACTGTATCAGTTCCGAATAGTCCTCTCCGGCTACCCAAGAATCCCGAATAGAGCGTACGGCCGCTCTGGCACGTTTCACTTCCACATCTTCTGTCTCCACCCGGTCATGATTCTCATTCGGGATAAACAGATAGACACAAACTTGTCCTTCCGGCTGGAAACGATCGGAGACGAACCATCCCAGATTCTTCACCTCATCAAAGACAATCATGTAATCATTATAAGGCGAGTTGAAAGGCATACCCAACCGTTCGGGAGCCAGGTATGAATCCGAATTCATATTGTAGCGTGTCACAAACAGATCATAGCCACCCAAAGAGCCATTTCCTTGTGAAGCAAAATACATCGTAACACCATCAGAAAGAACAAATGGGTAATTGTCATCGGCTGTACTATTGATATTCATCGGCAACTGCTTCTCGTCGGCCCACTGATTCATCAGGCGAGACTGGGTAAACAGGCAATAATGATTCTCGTCTGTCGGATGAGCATAATAGATCTTATCCCCTTTCTGATTCATATAGACAGAAGAAGAGATTCCCGCCTTATCAAAGAACGAATTGTACGAAGTAAGCGAACCACTCTCTTCGCTCAAAGTATAAGCAGAAAGGAAATCATCTTTATCCACCACTACACTGTCAATGATCTGTATGTTCTCGACCTTTTCCATCATACGCTTGGCATCTTCCAGCACTTCCAGACGTAATTCGGCAGTTTCTGTATCCCGTTTCTTCTTTTCCAGCCACTCGATATACTGTTCATACATATCGACTGCATCTTCAAAACGATACGTCTTATAATAAACTTCCCCCAAATAACGGAACGATTCGATAACTTTGCGTTTCACGGCAAACGAGAGGTGTTTCTCAGCCGCAGCCAAGTCGCCCGTTTCATAGCAACATACTCCGTACCACAGATTATACGAAGAATTACTGGGCGATTGTTTGATCAGTTTCTCAAAAGCGGGCTTTGCCTCGGCATACTGTCCTTCATTGTATAATTTCTTGGCTTGGTCCAGACTCTGAGCCTGCAACTGGCCGCAAAGAACAGTTACCCCCAAAGTATAAAGCAGTTTTGTTACGAACGGTTTCATCACTTTCTTATCTTTTATAATATATTCCAGCTTCAAAGATAATCATAAAATTGTGTTTTGTTCTATCTTTGTGCCGTTATTTGGAAATATGGCAAAACGAACAGAAGAAGAACGGCTCTTTCTGAAAGTGGAAGAGAAAATCAGGAAGGCAATCCGGGAATATCAGTTGATAGCCGAAGGCGACAAAATATTAATCGGTCTGTCGGGAGGAAAGGATTCACTGGCATTGGTAGAATTCTTGGGACGTCGTTCCCGTATCTTCCAGCCCCGATTCTCGTTGGTGGTGGCGCATATTGTCATGACCAATATTCCCTATCATTCGGATACGGATTATCTGCGCCAGATGGCAGCCCAATACGATATTCCTTTCGTCTTGCATGAAACCAGTTTCGATGCTTCTACCGACAAACGGAAGTCGCCTTGTTTCCTCTGTTCCTGGATGCGCCGCAAGGCTTTGTTCGAAATAGCCAAAGCCCACGGATGCAACAAGATTGCTTTAGGCCATCACCAGGACGACATCTTGGAAACCCTGCTGATGAACCTGACGCATCAGGGAGCATTCGGAACCATGCCGCCGAAACTAAAGATGAGTAAATTCGAGATGGAAATCATCCGTCCGCTTTGTCTGGTCAGCGAAAAAGAACTGACAGCCGTGGCTGCCTGGCGTTCTTACCGCAAACAAATCAAGAACTGCCCCTACGAAACAGCTTCCAGCCGGAGTGACATGAAAGAATTGCTCCGACGAATGGAAGAGATCAATCCCGAAGCCCGGTACAGCTTGTGGGGCAGCATGACGAATATACAAACCGATTATTTACCTCAGAAAAATAAACAATAATATGCAAGCATTTCTTACTATTGCGATGTTGGTTATTTCCAACATCTTCATGACATGCGCCTGGTACGGGCATTTGAAAATGAAACAGCAATTCAGTTGGTTCGAACATCTTCCGTTGCTGGGTGTTATCCTTTTCAGCTGGTTCCTGGCATTCTTTGAATATTGTTTTCAGGTTCCTGCCAACCGTATCGGTTTCCGCGACAATGGTGGTCCGTTCAGCCTGATCCAGTTGAAAGTTATTCAGGAGGTCATCACGCTGGTTGTTTTCGTTGTTTTCAGTACCATTGCCTTTAAAGGAGAATCTTTCAAATGGAACCATGCGCTGGCGTTCCTGTTTCTGGTAGCAGCCGTTTATCTTGTATTTAAGAAATAACTCAACCCCAAGAACTCACGATAGCAATGCGTAAATTACTTTGTCCTCAATGTAAAATCGCCGCCATGTATGTAAAGAACGAAGCTGGCGAACGATTACTGGTTTACGTTACCACCGATGGTCAGGTTGTCCCAAAGAATCCGGAAGCATCCACCAAAGGATTTGATCTTTCTGAAGTATTCTGTCTGGGCTGTTCATGGCATGGCTCTCCCAAACGGATGAGTAAGCTATAAACCGCTTGAATCACGGGATCTGTTTGGTAAACAAACATATACGCCAGAAGTGAAAGATATTTTCAGAAAAAGAAGATATATATCAGAAGTATCGATTTCAAAACAAACGAATATCAAAAATAAAACCAACGGGGATTGTTTTTAACCCTCGTTGGTTTTGTTTCAAAAGACGCCGGCTTTTCAGTAATTCCCGGCGTCTTTTGGATAAAAGCCGGCGTCTTTTAAAACATTCCTAGGCATGAAATGGCTCTATAATAAATTCAAATGATTTTTATGTCAATGGGGTTCCAATTCAAATAGCTCAAAAGTCATGAAATCTTCTGACTGATCATAATTCATTTGATAATCTTTGCTGATATAAAGCCCATCTTTGTCTATAAAATGGACATACGAATTATAAACCTCTTCTGGCAATAAAGTTTCTCCTTTTATCGAAAAATCTTCATCCATTATGATAATGGAGCATTTTTTCCGACCATACACAGCTCGTCCCAGCCAATCCACCTCATCAGCAAGTTCTACCGCAGGGTAAGCAAAACGGTAATAAACCCTACGATACGGATCATAGATCAAGTCTCCATAACGAGCCACTTCCAAGCTAGCTTTCGGACCTTTCTTCTGATCACGAGGAAGTGGATTAAATGAAATAGCCTCTATATATTTACTTGGGACATGTACTCTCTTTACCTGTTGATGATCTTCTGTCGTTACGAATACATCCGGATTCATCTGAAACGAATAAATAAAATGTTTCCCATCCCAAATTCGACTACAAGCCGACTGGGCATTCTCCATCTGTTCTTTTGTAAACACATCTCCATAAGTAAATGGTAATAAACAACATTCCTTTGAAACCGTATCAATGGCTACACTAACCGGCGTTTTCTCACTTGGATAAATATGATTAGCCATTGTTTGCGTGATATACAACTTGTCTCCTATTTGAACAGGAGGCACATAAGGATGAGAAGAAGGCGTATATGACGGAACCACCTGATAGCCTTCATCAGTCTTGCCATACGGTATCTTTTGAACAATGCACTTATTGGTATCTACTTTCATCAAACCGGGATAAGCATACGAAGAAACATATATATTATTAAAATCCTGTATGTAATAACCAGAAAGAGTCGTAACTCCATTTGGCCCTTCGCTATCCAAATCCACTTTAAAAAGGAAATCACAGGTTCTTACATCATAAAACAACAGTTGATTCGTCCGGTAATTAAGAAAGGACAAATATTCTTTTCCGCCATCTTCAAATACATACAAATAAAAACCATTATAACGCGTTACCGAATCTAACGCAAACGATTTCATTTTCCCTGTTGAAGACAATTCATATAAATCAGATGGAGAAACAGCCTCTTCCGACTTTTGCCTCTTACAAGCCATTAAAGTCAGAAGAATAATACAGAATACAATAAATGGTTTCATATAGACATGATATTAGTTGATCGCAATACTACTAAATATTAAACAATAAAACAACTAACATATAAAAAACTTCTTTTCCGCATCATCTAAGCACCTAAAAAAGAAGAAACCAAGGCATAAATCGTCCAGCCGTAATCTCTTCAGCCATCACCGGCCCATCTCCTTCTAAGTCACCCGCAGAAGAGGAAAGTCTCAGCTTTCTGAAGCAACCCGTAGCAGTTTGATCTTCTTATACACATAGTAAAAAGCGGGAACCAAGAATAAATCGGCAGCCAGCCAGGCAGTCGAATCGCCAAAGCAAACCGCCATATAACCCCATACCGGAACGACAAACAAACTGACGACTGTACGGGCGATCATTTCGGCTACACCCGAGAACATCGCCAGATTCGTAAATCCGGCTCCTTGGATGGAATAACGCAGAATACACAAAATACCCACCAAGGGGAAAAAGACAGCCGTAACATGTACATACAGGATCGCGTCTTGCAAGATCTCCGTTTCACTCGGATCAACAAACAAATAAAGGATCTGACGAGCTCCTAACATCAGAACGACAAATGTAAACACAGCATAAACCAGCATCATACCGGTACTGGACTTGATTCCCTGCCAAACCCGCTCAGGCTTGCCTGCCCCATAATTCTGCCCGACATAGGTAGCCATTGCAATACCCAGACTTTCAAACGGACACAAGAAGAACATCTTGACACGAGCCGCTGCCGTAAAGGCTGCCACACAAGCCGTTCCCAACGCATTATTCGCACTTTGCAGCATGATGCTTCCGATCGCTGTGATCGAGAATTGTAATCCCATCGGAACACCAATCCCCAATAAATGTCCCGCCAGTCTCGAACGGAATTTCCGATCATTTTTATCTCCCTGGATAATCGGGAAATGACGGTACATATAAAAATAGCACAGCACGGCCGACACACCTTGCGAAACAACAGTTGCTACACCGGCTCCCAATACGCCCCATCCCAACACCAGGATACAAAACAAATCCAACAGCACATTCAGGACAGTTGAAAACATCAGGAAATAAAAAGGCGTCTTGCTGTCTCCCAAGGCCCGGATAATACTGGCCAGCAAATTATAGAAGAAGGTACACGGCACACCGATAAATGTAACCAACAGATACAGATAAGCATCCTTAAATATATTCTCGGGCGTCTGCATGATCCGCAGAATATCCGAACAAAAAAGACTGGTTATAAGAGCAACAGAGATAGACAGGACAACCGCCAATTGCAAACTGACAGCCACATAACGGCGCATCGTCTCATAATCACGTGCTCCAAACTTCTGCGCAACCGGAATACCGAAACCACAACAGCAACCATTACAAAAACCCAAGATCAGAAAAACAACAGAAGTACTTGCACCAACGGAGGCTAAAGCATTAATACCTAAAAACTTTCCAACAATTGCCGCATCAATCAACGAATAAGTCTGTTGCAATACATTCCCCAGCAACAACGGCAACGTAAAACTAAAAATGAGCGTTAACGGCTTTCCAACCGTCATTTCTTTTGAAGAAGCCATAAGGTTTTCTAATTTTGCGGCAAAGATAGAGAAGATTCAACAGATTGTGTTTATTACCGTATGGCAAAAATGTCGCGTATTAAGAAAGAAAAACAGATCGTCACGATCATGGTTAAATTATATTGCCGGAAGAAAGAAGGAAATCCTGAATTATGTCCAAGTTGCCAAGCTTTATTGGATTATGCTTACGCACGCTTGGAACGTTGTCCTTTCGGCGAAAACAAGACAACCTGCCAGAAATGTCCGATCCATTGCTATAAGCCGGCCATGCGGGAAAAGATGCGTGAAGTAATGCGCTTCAGCGGTCCACGTATGCTTCTTTATCATCCGATTGCGGCTATCCGACATCTGTTCAACCGATAAAATACAACTGATATGACTTATTCTGAATTATTACAACAACTAACGGTAGAAAGTCAAGATAACGGCGAGGTATTTACCCGAACCAATCGGTTGGAACGGATCAAAAGTCTGCTGCATGAGTCTTCTTATGAACTATTGTATGCTGGAAAGCTGGCTCTCATCTATGGAAAGAAAGGTGTTACTCCGGCAAAAGCCCGGTTACTCGTTTCCTCTCACATCGATACAGTGTACACCCATTGTTTCTGCGAAGAAACCGATACGCATTGGAAAGGGACATTCGACAACAGTGCGACCAATACAGCCTTGCTCCAGTTGATGCTGGAAAATAAAATAGGCGACCATGTGCTGATCGCCTTTACCGGAGATGAAGAGATCGAATCCAGAGGTGCACAAGAAGTCAAGCGCTGGTGCAGCCAGCAGACTTGGCATCCTTCAGCCATCCTTGTACTGGACGTCACGAATGAAGGTTGGGACGACTCCGTTTCCTTCTCTATCGAGAACGATCGTGGCTTCGATCTCCTCACAGCCTATCAAATTATCTCATCCATTCAGGAGTCAGAACAACCTTGTGTCTTTCTTCACGACGCCCTGCCTGATGAAACCTGGATCTATGGAGAGAAACAAAATCCCGAAGACCGGAGCTATCCATGCCTCAGCCTCTGTCTTCCTGTTGGCGGAGACATGCACAGCGACGCCGGCTGTTGGTTGAGGAAGGGAGAAATTCCCATCTACCAGTCCATTTTATGCCGGTTACTACATGAAACCTGCCGCTAATCATTCTACTGAAAAAGAACCTTGCAGGCGGATGTCTTCCACAGAAGCACCGACATATACATCAAATTGTCCGGGTTCCAATACAAACTGCATATCCCGATTCCAGAGTTTCAGGTCGTCTGCTGTCACCGTCAGTTGTACTTCTTTTGCTTCACCCGGCTTCAAATAAACCTTTTGGAATGCTTTCAAGGCTTTCACCGGAGTAGTCACACTACTTACTTTATCCCGGACATACAACTGAACCACTTCTGCTCCTTCCCGGTTACCACTATTCTTCACCTTACAAGTAACCCGAACCTCGTTGTCTGTTGCTAAACTGTTCGATACATGTAAGTCTGAATAGTCGAAGGTTGTATAGCTCAAACCATAACCGAAACAGAATAAAGGATCGGGCGATGAGAATACATAATCACGACCGGGCTTTTCTGGCGTACCCCGTTGTTTATAATATCCTTTACCTGAAGGTTTATGATTGGCATACATCGAAATATGACCCGTTGTTGGCGGGAAAGTCATCGACAGACGTCCAGACGGATTCACGTCACCAAACAGAATCCGAGTAATCGCATCTCCTCCTTTTTCTCCCGGATACCAGGCTTCCAAGACAGCATCGACTTTCTTAACCTCTTCAGGAATCGTATAAGGACGACCATTTACCATCACCAAAACAACCGGCTTTCCCTGTTTGGCTACAAGATCCAGCAGTTCGGCCTGTACACCGGGAAAATTCAACTCATTCCGGTCATAACCTTCTCCGCAGGTATTGACTTCTTTCGAATTGGCATCTCCCCAACCGATACCTGAATAAATCACACTGGTACCACCTAATACCAGAACGACCACATCACTTTCCCGGGCTAATTGAGCGGCTTCCTCAAAACCATCCTTCGATAAAGAAGTAATACCACATCCTTCCGCATAGTTTACTTCTACCTCTTTCCCGACATAACGTTTGATGCCATCCAATACCGTTACACCATAATCGTTATTCTTTGTAATGCTATAATCCCCAAACTGAACCTTATCTGCATTCGGACCAATGACAGCAATACGTTTCAGCTGATCCTTCGACAACGGAAGCAGCTGCTCCTTATTCTTCAACAAGACCACTGATTCTTCTGCTATCCGTTGAGCCAAGTCAATATGTTCCTGACGATGTACAAGCGTTTTCGCTTTCTTCTCCGAATAACGGAAAGGACGTTCAAACAGTCCTAACTTAAACTTCACACGCAACACTCGTGCCACAGCCGAATCTACCAAAGCCTCCGATACAGTTCCGGCCTTTACCAAATCTACCAGCTTTCCATACGCGTAACTACCGGGTGCTTCCAAATCAACACCTGCCGTCAATGCCTGCACTGCCGATTCTGACGGATTTGCTGCCGTATAATGAAAGTTATCCAGCATACCGACAGCTCCATAATCCGAAAATACATATCCGTTAAAGCCCCACTCTTTCCGTAATACGTCTGTGAGTAACCAACGACTGGCATGAACCGGAATACCATCCACTTCATGATAACCCGGCATCAAACTATACACATTAGCCTCTTGAACCACGGCTTTAAATGGTACAAAATGCAATTCTCGCAAATTACGTTCTCCCACCAGTGAAGGAGCCAGATTGATCCCGGCCTCTGGAACCGAATAAGCCACAAAATGCTTAGCCGTGCAAGCCAGCTTTCCGGGTTCGATACCTTTGCGTGTCTGTTCTGCTTCTCCTTGCATACCTGTTACGAAAGCAACACCCATTTCCTTTACCAAGCAAGGATCTTCTCCATAACATTCTTCTACCCGACCATAACGCGGATCACGAGCCAAGTCAAACAATGGAGACAGTGCCTGATCAACACCGGATAAAGAAGCTTCTGCTGCAATCACCGAAGCCATCTGCCTGATCAGTTCCGGATTCCAGGTGGATCCCAAACCAATCGCTTGTGGGAAGATCGTTGTACCCAAAGCCATCTGGCCATGCAAACATTCTGCTATCTGGATAGCCGGAATTCCCAAACGAGTTTGTGTCCGTAAATACCGATCAGCGGCCTCGGAATACTGCGCCACCTTGCTATGTTCCACAAAAGGACTTTCCAGACAACCTATACTTCGTCCCTGGAAAAGCTTGACCAACGAACTGTCCGTCACCTGACCTTTCTGATCCATCTGCAAAGCGTTCAGACTCTTCATATTCAGCTGATCCACTTTTTCTTCCAACGTCATTCGTTGCAATAAATCCTGAACCCGTTCTTCCATCGGGAGATTTGGATTTTTATAAGGCATCTGTTCCTGTGCTTTCATTCCTGCCGAAGCGAGTGCCAACAAACAGATAACCCACTTCATTCGATATGTATATCTACGTTTCATTACTCAATCTTCCTCCTTTTCTATTTCTTATTCGCTTCAACCACTTCCATATTTCCTTGCTGATCGAATGTCAGACGACCATTCTTATATTGACCTTCGATCTGTGTCTTCTGCGATGTGTATAATTTAAACGAAACATTCCAATCTTTTGGCCAGCAAGGTAATAAATACGCCTTGTCGTAACTCTGCAAAACCATATTCTGCAAAGTAAGCATCAAGTTACTTCCATGATCCTGATCCGGTACCCAATCATAATTCGGTCCCCACATAGCCAAAAAGCGATGATTCGGATTCGTATTTTTCACTTTCTTACGAAGCATATCTGCAGCTTCATCCACTAAACCCAGAATCGCTGCTTCTTGTCCGTCTTGTCCCCAACCATACCAACTGTCAAAGTTTCGGTTGCGGAATGTCCGGACACCTGTCTCATGCAAGTCATTCGAGAAGTTTGCCAAACCAAACGGAAAGACCGCGTATAATTCCGGATTCTCCACATTGGTCCGTTTCTCCAAAAAGACTTCGGCAGGAAGAAATACCTCTCCCTGAGCAATTCCTTTCTTCGGCAAACCCGGTAAACCTTTCTTCAACTGCTGATAATACGAACGATCTGCATCCGAAAGAAGATGAGACGGCAACTTTTCCAACGCATCCAATACATAATGCAATCCGGCAACTGACGGCATGTCATTCTCTACCTCATACCAATAAGTTTCTACTGCCTGAGTTGGAGTAACACGGATCTGTCCCTGCTCATTCCGGAAACGGGTATCAAAGTAAAGCAGAAATTCTTTGATCGCAGGCAACGCTTTTTCTTTCAGAAACATCTCATCACCACTATATGAAACATAGTCCAGCATCAACTTACTCAACTCCAGACTCTGTACCCAAATATGACGAATGTACATACTCAGAACTTCATTCGGTGAATGGCCTTCCCGATCCCATCCGTAATCTCCATTTGCATACGTCCCGAAAATAGTCATCGTCTCCGGTATAAAAGCTCCTTTCGCCTGATAATATTTACTAGCCAAAGTCTTGAATGCCGACATCCGGCTTAAATAGAATTCGAACAACGTCTGCATCTGATCAAAGTCGCCATTTGCCAGCATCGCATAATACGGCAAACGCGTATTCTGCCACCAAAAATCATTTCCCCAATTCCGATAATCCGGTGAATAGTCGGTCGAAACATTCGTATATTTCGGATCCGTAGTAAAAATAGAACCATTAAACTTGATCGGGAAATTTCCCCGTCCACTTCCCGCCAACATATAACGCTGCAAAATATAACTCTGTGTCAGCTGATGAGCAAATTCCTGATCTTCGGGTATATCTACATAAATATAACTCTGCTTCCAAAAGTCAGACCACCAATTCTGACTTGCCAGGAATGCCTTGTCTGCTGAAGTTTGTTTAGCCAGTTGTTTCACTTCTTTTTTCCAGGCAGCGACCGATGCAGACTGAGCCGAATGGGTGACCAGTTTCAACTCGCACTGACGAATACCCGAAGAAGAGAGAAAAGTAGAATCATTCACTTTCTTCAAACCTTTGGACGACATATTCACGCCCCAGATACGATTTCGGATTGGATCCGGGAAATTACTAGCCACTGATTCTTTCTGCTGATGTTCCATCACCAAATCATACACCGAGCCAACATTCTGATGATACCAAACAATATCCTTCCCTTCCGACTGAAATACATCCGCCGATTCTTCAATCTTCACCCACGAAGGCATCTGATTCAACCAAGCAGAAAGAGATTCCTCTTTTGTAATCACATGTGGTTCCTTTCTCCAAGACTCTGCCGTTACTTTTACCTCATAAGGCGAATCACTTTTCATCCGTAAATAGGCCGTTTCCTGATTCGGATCCATATAGAAACAGAACTTCACTGTTTCTCCCGACTTTCCTGCGGTAACATAAATCGCTCCGTCCTTCAACACCAACTGCTGAGAAAACGGCTTCCCCTCTTGAAAAGGATTCGGAGAAAGAGACACTCGTATCCGTCCCATTTTCATCAAACGGTTCGCTTCACTAATAGCATCCGTCCTGGAAAGATAAAACAACAAATCCCCGTTTTTCTCCACCCACAGATTGGCTCCCAACTCACCATTCCCAAGAGGCATCGATCCCGCCGAATTTTCAGAAGGCGTGTTCCACTCTACATTATATCCATCTATTTCCGCTTGTTGCGCAGTAGCCATACTGGCCATTAAAAGCCCGGCTACAATCATTGACATACTATTTTTCATGATACGTATAAAATATGTGTTTCTTTATTCCGTTGGTTATTGTCAAAGGTACAAAAATTTATGGAATTGAGTAAATATTATTTGCTACTCATTTACATCAAGTCTTATACCTCAACTTATGTCCTAAACAACAAATCACTTTTATTACTTCGCTCAACATGCATGTCTTATGTACTTAAAAAATAGTATATTTCTGCAGTTTTCACAGTCTTCACAGTAAATCACTGAATACAAAGCATATATAGCAGTGTGTGAACCCCTTTTAGAAATTTGAATTATTGAAGAATGAATGAACAACTTAAGAAATCACAATAATGAAATTAAGTAAAATGATCTCCATTATTTATGTGCCTTTAATAACTTGATCACTTGATTTAAGTTATAGTCACATAATTTCAATTTGTCCATAGCATCTACTTCTGATAAGCCAAATAACGATTGAAGTATGCCAATTGCACGTTCAACTAACTTTTCATTTAGACATTCCAGCTCTGTCATATAACAACCATGAACTTTCCCCAATCGAATCATCACGGTTGTCGAAATGAAATTTAGAATTTTCTTCGTTGCTGTACCTGCCTTCATTCGAGTGCTTCCTGCTATTAGTTCTCCACCAGTATTTAACGGTAATACATAATCACAGAAAGGTAAACTTTCAACGTCTACTGCCTGGACCATAACAGACAAAGCTCCTTCGTGTTTTGCATAGGCCAATGCAGATTGAACATAAAAGGCTCTTCCACTTACGGATATTCCTATCACAACATCCTGGGATGAAATATTTGCCATCAACAGTTCCGGAATAGCACTTGCATCTTCTTCGAAATTCTGTTCGATGTCTATCGCCGCATCCATTACGCCGCCTGAAATAAACGTCAAGACTTTATCCCGTGGAAAACCGAATGTGCAAGCCAGTTCTACGGCATCGATGGCTGCTAAACGTCCGCTTGTTCCACAACCAACGTAAATCAATCGCCCTCCATTTGCTAATTTGGGTACTATCTGATCGACAACAGAACAGAGAGCAGGCAACGATTTTTTTAGTTTGGCTCCGGCTTCTTGCTCCAGCATGAATAATTTCTCTAAGACAGATGCTGTACTTAATTGATGTAACATAATGGATGCATCATACGGCTTTTCAGTCTGCATTTCAGAATAAGGTAACGTTTTGCTTCCTCGGATGGCAAGATAATTACCTCTGGCCAACAAGACTGCTCCTATCAGTGGCAACTGATTCCCTTCCTCAAAAATACGGACATGTAAGGACTTCTGGTTGTAAACCGGATAATGAAGCAGACGTTCTTCCAATTCCGTCTTGATATCCCAACCCCACGAAGAAACCGCATTGGCAAACCCTCCGGCAATACAAAACTCTTCAACACCATAAAGTACCGAAGATGAATAAATGACACCTGCCAAATGATCTAAATAACTGTTTCTTAAATTTTCGTATTCAGGATCTGTTATAAATTCCTTCAAACTATTGCTCGGTCCCAATTGTGCATATTGGGATACGCCAACTAGGCTGTCAAAATTTGAACCAGATTGAGCATAAACTGAACCTAAAAGAGGCAATTGAACCGACGAGTCACACCATCTTCTCCCATTTCTTAATACTACGAAACCTAACCCTGTTCCAATTGGAGCGATTCCATAGCAAACATTTCCTGAAAGATAATTCAATCCTGCCGCTCCAATACATGCAGCCTCTGCATCGTTGACCAATGTAACTGAAACGCCTGTTTTTTCTCTTAAGTAAATAATCCATTCTGGAGACATCAAGGCTGATAAATGAGATGCACACAGCTGCATGCCACTACCATCATAACGTACAATACCGGCAGTGGAAACACCTATTCCATCCAATTTTCCAGTTTCTACTTTTAATTCTTGTAGTAAACAACTCAAACTATGGATAAAAGTCGATACTGTTGATCCAGCCGTCAAATGACTTTTTACGCGAACGGATGTCATTTTACGACATGAAGTCGCTAAGTGTTGGGCAGAACAAGTATCATCGCAAGAAATAAGCATTCCCTTTAGCCAAGTACCTCCGATATCAATACCTAGAAAATTCCTTTTCATTTTGATCTCAATTATTTTTTGTTTTTCCACTTACAAAAGCATATATCAGGATGAAAGCCAAGCAAGGTACAAAAAGCCAATATGCTTTTTGTACGGAATCGGACAAATCTATTCCATACCCAAAAAAGATGGGTAAAATGGCTCCTCCAACTATAGAACTAACCAATAATGAACTCCCCACTTTTGTATATATACCCAAACCATCTATGGCCAATGCCCAAACTGTTCCCCAAGTCGTACTCATACTAAACGTAAGAACAGGGATAAGAAATATGGCAACAGTTGGTTTGCACCATGGTAAAAATAATGAGGCCAGAAAAGCAAGAAGAATACCGTATTTAAAGGTCGCTTCCTGAGAAATATACTTTGGAATGGCCAAAACTCCCAAGATACAACCCAAAGATATTCCCACCACGGAATATGAAGTATACTTCTCCGGACTTTCCAACCCAATAGATTGAGCGAAATCAACAATGGAAACCAAGCACAACGTATCAATTCCTACATAAAAGAATAAAGCAACAATGCCCCATGCTAGTTTCGGATATTGCCGTAGTAGTTTTACAATAGAATATTGAGGTTTCATTTCATCGGCAGTCGTCTCTGTTCCTAATTCGGGAAAAGGTACAAAAAAAGAGAATAACCCTAAAACTACAAATACAACAACAATCGAGTAAAATGGCGGAACGATGTCCATCAACTGTATTTGTGTATTCGAAATATCTATAAAAACAGACAACAGAATAGGTGCAACAGCCCAACCTAAACGGTTGGCAATAGTCATCAAACACATCCTCCGTGTTGCCGTTTGTAATGGTCCCAAAATTGTAATATATGGATTAATGGCAGCCTGTAACAAGGTATTACCCAAACCAGACACAAATGAAGCCAATAAGAATAGAGTAAAGCTTTTATAAATTCCTGATGGAATATACAAATAGAGACCTATAGCAAACAACACAAACGAAATAATAATACTTCGTTTATAACCATATCGTTGTATCAACAATCCGGAAGGATAGCTAAAAAGCACAAACGTAGAATATGTGGCTGTCAATACCAGATAAGATTGAACGCTCGACAGTTGGAATGCGTTTTTCAATATAGGAACCAACAAGCTGTTGATTCCTAATGCAAAACCCAAAGAAAAAAACAATATGGCAATGACATATAGCATGCCTGTATGGGTGAACCTATAAAACATCATCAAATTTATTTAAATTGAATATTTCTATATTCCCATTCTAAGGCCATTTGATTTATTGCATTTTGAAAACGCCCCCAATTCTTATTTTCTTTAGCTGTCCAACCCACTTCTGCATAAGCAGCTAATCTAGGAAAAATCTGTTTAAACAACTTAAAATGAGTCTCTATTGTACAAATACTACCTCCCCACATTTGACAACTCAAGCCTAAGACTTTTCCCTTAACCTGTTTTGAGGAGTCAAAATAATCTGGATCAAAACTATAAGCCTTGTGTAAAGATATTGAGCAAGTATCATAATCCATATAAGTATATTGATGATAAGCATTAACAATATCAAATCCCCCCATAAGAGCATTTTGCATAAGAGACTTATCTCCTTTCCAAAAATGAATAATGGTCTGACTATTTAACTTTTCCCCTATTATATAATCATCATTATTATTTTCACTATAATTATGAATATTATCTCCCAAAATATCATTCCACCCCATCATCCTTATTCCTTTTTCTGATAAGTAATTAGACATACTATTTGTAAGCCAACGTTGTAAATCTGCATAAGAAATCAGTTTATTTTCTTTCATAAATTCTGATATCGATACAGACTCTTTCCATTGAGAAAAACAAACTTCATCTCCTCCAATATGAACTACTCCATTTGAAAATAAAGGACATATTTCATCCAAAACATCTTTAAAAAATTGAATTGTTCTATCATCTGAAATATCAAAAACATCTTTATATATAGATGATACTTTCACAGGTTTACTAGTCACAGGTAAACATATTGGAGATTTATGAACTCCTAGCCATGGATAAGCAACGATTGCAGCACTAGCATGCCCAGGCATCTCTATTTCTGGAATTATTGTCACATGATTTTCTTTAGCATATTTTACAATCTCTTTAATATCATCATGTGAATAATATCCTTTCCGCTGATCATCTTCAATGTCTTCAGATAACGTCAAATCTGAATTTATAGATGTTAATAAAGGATATTTTTTTATTTCAATTCTCCAACCTTGATCATCTGTTAAATGCCAATGCAATTTATTCATTTTCAACAAGCTCATTTCTTTTATCAACCTTTTAACAAGATATTTCCCTTGAAATGTTCTAGCCTCATCTAACAACAATGCTCTCCATTCAAATCTTGGTGCATCTTCTATTTCCACATAGGGAAAAAAATAATTACCCTCATTGTTTTTTTTCAATAATTGTTTCAATGTTTGAATACCATAAAAAATACCAGCCCTATCAGAGGCTATAATATTTATTTTATCTTTATTTATCACTAATGAATATGATTCATTCATTTTTGAATAGTTCTTATCTATCCTTAAATGAATAATAGCATCATCCTCTTTTTCACAAAATCCAATTTTTTTCGACTCAAAAAACTCCACAAGATCATTCACTTCTGATCTACAAGAATCAGGAAAACATAAACTGATATTTCTTTGAACAATATATTCACCATCCTTAAATTCTATCTTATTAGGGTATGGCACCAATATATCCGCATAGGCTACATTAGAAAGAAATAACAAAAAAATAAACACTCGAAAATTCATATCAAATTAATTAAAACAAAAAACTTTTTATCAAAAACTCAACTTATTATACCTCCAATTAATCTATTAACATCATAATATACAAAAGATTAATATTTACATAACTTTATCATATTTCAAAGCACACTGTTCTAATACCTGCCAACATTGATATAAACCTCTTGGCACATGAAAGCAACCTTTCCATTTCCCCCCTTTCAATGGCAATAAAACTTCTCCCTGGCGATTCAAATAACCAAACCATTCAGGATATTCAGGATCTTTAAAATGGGCCCAAGTATAATCATGAACTTTCTCAAACCAGTTTAGACAATCTGTATTTCCTGTTAATAAAAAGCCCTTTAGCATACTGATCATCGTTTCAATATGTACCCACCATAATTTCTGATCCCATTCCAATTGTTGCGTTGGATAACCCAAACGATCCATGAAATAAAAAATTCCGCCATACTGTTCATCCCAACCTTTTCGAAGCATCTTCAAAGAAATATCAACAGACTTTTGTATTAAGTCTAAACGATTTAAACGCTCACCAAGATCCATCATAAACCACATAGCCTCTATTGAATGTCCTGGATTCAACAATCGACCTTCAAAAGAATCTGACAATTGATTATCCATCGTTACATTTTCAACTATCACTCCTAATTCTGGCCGATAAAAAACATCCATTACTTCATGAATGCATAGTTCTATCGTTTGTTCCATTACATCTCTATCCAAAACCTTTTCTATTTCTAAAGACAAGTTACACATAATCATAGGTAAAGCAAAGCCTTTCAAATCCCTACTCCCCGAAATTATTTTATTCCATTGTCCTTTAGGATTTTTCATTTTTTCTAAAATCCGTCCATATGTTTTACGAGCAATCTCTTCATATTCTTTATTTCCTGTTGCCATACTCAACTGTCCAAACGCCATTGCCGCAAAGGTATAAGAGAAAATATTATACGGTGCAACTAAAGGTTTTCCATCTCTTGTCAATGAAAAATACCAATTAAAATTTCCATCGTGACCATATTTTTTCAAAAATTCTCCTCCTTGTATTGCACATTCTAACCACTCTTTACGTTTCTCCACCTTATTATATAAAAATGAGAAAAACCAAACTTGCCTACCTTGCAACCAAATAAATTTATCAGTATCAAATACTTGTCCATTTCTTAAAAGACAAGTAAAATATCCTCCAAACTGTGTATCTTGAGAATAAGTCAACCAAAATGGAACCACATTATCCAACAACTCATTCTTATAAAGTTTTGCCAATTCTTTAAAATCCATAATTCTAACTCCTTTTAATTTTTATCTTCAATTAAATTTATTCCAATATGTTTCGATCTCTTCCAAACTCTTTCCTGCAGTTTCAGGCATTAGTTTCCATACAATTAACAAGTAAGGAACACACATAAATGCAAATAATATAAATGTTCCAGAAGGACCTAACTTTTCCAAAATATAAGGTGTTAACTGCCCTATCAAATAAGTACCAATCCACAATGAAAACCCTGCAATTGACATTGCTATACCCCGAACTCTTGTTGGATACATTTCTGATAAGAATATAAATATCACAGCACATACAGATATTGCACAACAAAAAATATATCCCAAAAATCCTATCAACAATATCCAACCAGGCATTTGAAGTTTTTCAGAAAAAGTAAAATATATACTAATCCACAACAAAGAAATTATCATACCAGAAACCCCATAATAAATAAGAGTTTTTCGCCCTATCTTGTCCACTATCAATAATGCAATAATTGTCGTAATTGAATTAACTAATCCGATCAGGACTTGATACAATAGAGAATTGCTACCAGAAAAACCAGCTTCATCAAATATAGAAGGTCCATATAATAAAACTGCATTAATTCCCATGAATTGCCCCAATAATGCAATACAGGCACCTATAATGACAGCACGTAAGATCCCACCTTGAAACAATAATTTCCATTCAGAAATTCTTTTCTGATTAGATAATGTCCGCTTTATCAACCCAATTTGTTCTAAAATATCTTGAGGGAACACATAAACCTTACTTAGAACCTTGAAAGCCCTTTCATCCTTATTTTGTAATAACAAAAAACGAGGACTTTCTGGTATAAACATGAGCAGTATAAGAAATATTAAAGCCGGAATAGTTTCCATTCCTAACATTGCACGCCAAACTTCACTCACAAAAATCTGGTAATACCAATCAATTTGAAATTGACAAAGCCCTGAATACGCTAATATACCATAATTAACCAAATAAGAACTTAAAATACCGATAGTAACAGCCAACTGGTATAAAGCGACTAGGCGCCCACGATATTGAGGGACTGATAATTCTGCAATATACAAAGGTGATGCAATAGAAACAATGCCAATTCCTATACCTCCTATAATTCTAAAAAAGACTAGTTCATCAAACGTATGATACAATGCACAACCAATCGCAGAAACAGAAAATAAAATTGAAGAAAAAAACATTGTTGTTTTTCTTCCATATTTATCACACAAGATACCAGCACACAATACTCCTACTATCGATCCTACAAGAGCACATCCAACATACCATCCCTGCTGTACTGCATTTAAATGATAATATTCTGTCACATATTGAATTGTCCCTGAAATAACAGCTGTATCGTATCCAAAAAGGAAGCCACCCAAAGCTGCAATTATAGACAGATAGAATAAATATAA
>ULQU01017355.1_pt1 | contig 35678 bp, 26 predicted proteins | sample 1954841 | NCBI WGS metagenome assembly ULQU01 (sample SAMEA4835664, study PRJEB28245) | human gut metagenome | biome: gut microbiome; material: fecal sample | place: Denmark | collected 2008
CCATTACGGCAATCTCGGCTGTCGGATAAGAGAAGTTCACATCGGCACCGATAGGTTTGCTGTTCATTACAATATAGGCACCTCCATAAGCCTTACGGGTAATAACAGTAATTTTAGGTACTGTAGCCTCGGCATATGCATATACGATTTTCGCACCGTGACGGATAATACCGTTATGCTCCTGAGTACATCCCGGAAGGAAGCCAGGTACATCTTCAAACGTCACGATAGGAATATTGAAACAGTCACAGAAACGGATGAAACGGGAAGCCTTATCGGACGCATCGATATCCAACACACCTGCCAGATAAGCCGGTTGATTAGCCACGATACCTACCGAGCGTCCTCCCAAACGTGCAAAACCGATAACGATATTCTTGGCAAAATGCGGCATGATTTCAAAGAAATAGTGGTTATCTACCACCGGTTCAATGATGTTCTTGATATCATACGGCATGTTAGGATCGTCCGGGATAACAGTCATCAAAGATTCTTCCACACGACGGACATCGTCTGTACAAGGAATCATTGGAGCGTCTTCCATATTATTGGAAGGAAGGAAACTCAACAGTTCACGGATACTCATGAGAGTTTCCTCCTCGGTATCACACAAGAAATGAGTCACTCCACTCTTGCTGCTGTGTGTATAAGCACCACCCAGTTCTTCCTTGTCGACTTCCTCATGAGTCACAGCCTTCACTACATCCGGACCGGTTATGAACATATGGCTTTTTTCCTTCACCATAAAGATGAAGTCGGTCAAGGCCGGAGAATAACAAGCACCACCGGCACAAGGACCTAGAATAGCCGAAATCTGTGGGATAACTCCTGACGCAATCGTATTCTGGTAGAAAATAGATGCGTAACCGGAAATACTGCCCACACCTTCCTGAATACGGGCACCTCCCGAATCATTCAAGGCTATTACAGGAGCACCGTTCTTCAACGCCAACTGCTGTACCTTTACGATCTTCTGGGCACCGGTTACACTTAACGTACCTCCATAAACCGTAAAATCGTAAGCATATACATAAACCAGACGGCCATCGATCTTACCATAGCCACATACGATTCCATCACCGGGAATATGGCTTTTGTCAATACCGAAATCCGTACAATGATGGATTACAAACTTGTCTATTTCATTGAACGTACCTTTATCCAGCAACATGGCGATACGCTCGCGGGCCGTCATGTGACCGTTGGCATGCTGTCTTTCCACACGTTCTACACCGCCACCCTGAGAAGCCTGTTTGTCAAGTTCCTCGAAATTCTTATATTGTTCTGCTGTTGTCATAATCATTTATCGTCTTCTTTAATTACATCCAGTGTCATGATAACCTGATTGCTGTTAACCGAATCACCTTCATTCACCAGAATCTCTTTAACAATACAAGGACTGTTTACCTTATAGTTGCTCTGCATCTTCATAGCCTCGATAACGACTACAATATCACCGGACTCCAGACGGTCGCCCACCTTGACCGGTATCTTGACTACCTTACCCGGCATAGGAGAAATGATCTTGTCCGACTGCTTCTCGTCATTACCTTTACGCATACGCAGATATTTGGCCTGAGAATCAATGATATCAATGTTATACGACTGATAATGGGCATTCACCGTATAGCTTTTTCCACCTTCCTTACGGATCAGCTCCGCATTATACGACTTACCCTCATGCAGGATAGAACAACTGCCGTTTTCAGCCATTACAATATCCACATCGTAAGGAACACCGTCTATTGTCAATTGTACCTTGTTGCCATCTTTACTTACCAAAGATATATCCGCAACTCTGTTTCCAATATGTATTTCCATAATTTTCCTTTCCTTATTTATCAGATACGTAATACACCTTTCTTCAGACCAAACTCACGCCAACGGCTGATAGGACGGTTATCGGTTGAGGTCGATTTATTTTCTTCCAAGTTCATCAGATAATCGATATATGCTGCAATCATAGCAATATTTTCAGTATCTTCCTCCTTCTTTCCTGCCCATTCACGCAACATGTCCTGATGTTTCGGAATAAACAAGGTGTTGTAATGTCCTTCTACGAAATCAGGCACATTCATGATATGACGCAGGTAGCTGATATTGGTTTTCAGACCCGTAATCTTGTATTCATACAAGACACGGCGCATACGTTCAATGGCAAACTCACGGGTAGTTGCCCATACAATCAGTTTACCGATCATCGGATCATAATAGATAGGAATTTCGTAACTTTCATATACATAACTGTCGATACGTACCCCGATACCGTTCGGTTCCATCAATTGGCGTATAACACCCGGTGACGGCATGAAGTTGTTTTCAGAGTCTTCGGCACAAATTCGACATTCAATAGCATGACCACGCTGCTTCAGATCTTCCTGCTTGAAATGTAAAGGTTCACCACTTGCCACACGCAACTGTTCCTTAACCAGGTCAACTCCCACCACTTCTTCTGTAATAGGATGTTCAACCTGCAGACGGGTATTCATTTCCAGGAAATAGAAGTTACGATGCTTGTCGACCAGAAATTCAATAGTTCCGGCACCTTTATAATGTACGGCCTTTGCCGCAGCAACCGCAGCTTCACCCATTTTCTGACGAAGTTCAGGAGTCATAAAAGGAGAAGGAGTCTCTTCCACGATCTTCTGGTTACGGCGCTGGATAGAACATTCACGTTCAAACAGATGTACGGCATTGCCATAATTGTCTCCCAGAATCTGGAATTCAATGTGATGCGGCTCTTCCACAAATTTTTCCAGATAAACCGTATCATCACCGAATGATGACATAGACTCCGAACGTGCCGTATTGTATGCTTCTTCGACTTCATCCACATTATGAATCAGGCGCATACCTTTACCGCCACCTCCCATAGAAGCCTTCAGCATGACCGGATAACCGATCTGGTTACAGATTTCCTTCGCTTCCTCAACACTGCTCAATGGCTTTTCCGTTCCGGGAACTACAGGAACTCCGGCCGCTATCATATGTTTACGTGCAGAAATTTTGTCTCCCATCGCATCCATCGTTTCAGGATCCGGACCGATAAAGATAATCCCTTCCTCACGGCAACGGCGCGCAAACTCAGAATTCTCAGACAAGAAGCCATATCCCGGATGGATTGCATCAGCCCCATGACGTTTGGCAGCCATAATGATTTTATCGATATTCAGATAACTCTCACGTGATGCCGCCGGTCCAATCAAGCAAGCTTCATCAGCATAAAGTACGTGACGTGCCGTTCTGTCGGCCTCGGAAAATACTGCTACCGTACGGATTCCCATTTCACGACAGGAGCGCATTACACGCACAGCAATTTCACCACGATTAGCGATCAATACTTTTTGTATCATGCTTTATGTTTTAATTATTGTCTTCTAAAGATTTATTTCCGGCCACACTCATACAGCCAGGCCAGTCCTACTGACATTTTCTTTTTTACACAAGAAACTTTAAACTGTGCAAAAGTAGGAAAAAAAAACCGATAAACTTCTACAATGGGCGTTTTTTTAGGTTGCACAACATAATTTTGCATCAAAAAGAAAAAAAGTATCCTTACAAATTATCCATCTATCAAAAAAGCAAAGTCCAGTTGGCAAAATGTAAACTACACACTACCCTACGCCCGATATATAAACACATTGATGATACAGGAAGACAACTTCTATATGCTTTATAAAAACTAACGGAAACTATTTGGAAACTATCTATAGAATAAGACTAATGAAAAGCAGAACAAACCTTGCTGAATATTCCGGTCTGAAAAAACAATTGGATACAAAAAACAAAGGAGCAGACAAAAAAGGAAAAACAATCTTCCATCTCTGCCTGCTCCCTGCCATACTCTATCTATGGTAGTACATATTATGCCAACGGATCAAAGTCCAAACAGAAAATCCGGAGCAAATCCGGTCATTTTTTACGCGTTACCGTATAAAGTACCTTGCCTTCCTTATTGATCATATGAAGATTCAGCACCTTCTTATCAGCCGCAATCAATGAAAAACCGGTTTCACCGCTACAGAATACGGTTCCGTCAACCGGTTTTACATCACGGCTCAACGAACCAGACGAATTGACGACATAATCGATATCACTTCCCGGCTTACGGATATATTGGAAATTATGGATATGTCCACACAGATACATGTCTACCTTATGCTTACGCAAGATTGTATCCAGACGTTTCTGCAGATCAACTCGTTCGGCATCTTCCTTTGATGTTTCCGCATAGATAGGGTGATGCCCCACCACCAATACCCAATCTTCCTTGGAAGAAGTAAGGACTGAATCGATCCAAGCAAGCTGCCGGTCCATATCCTGCTTGCAGGCATCAGGATATTTTTCTGTATCTTCACGATACTTGTCGAGCAAAGGGGCTGTATCAACCATTACCAGACGTACCGTAATTCCATCATTTTCCAGCACCTTCGTATAATAGCGGGCAGGCATCTCCCAGCGGGCACTCACATCTGCATAGTCCAATACCGCCTGGGTATTACCTCGATACTCATGATTGCCAAGAACCGGATACCAGGGAATCATCAGTTCCGGATGAGCATATATCAATTCAAAATTGGTCATCCAAAGAGGATCGTTTATACTACGTACACCTTCAAAATGATGTACATCACCGGCCGCAACCACACATTCCACATCTACATTCTCGGCCATATTTCCCATCAATTCCGCAATAGGCTTCTGATCATAATAACCGTTACGGCCCAAATCATTTGCCAGAAAAAAATTCAAAGGTTTCTCCAGCGTCTTCCATACCTCAGGAGTTTGAGCAAATGAAAAGATAGAAACCATTGCCAACAAGAAGGCAAAAAAAGATCTTTTAGTTGAAAACATAAAAATTATATTTATTAATTGATAAATATTAAAGTCAGTAATTATGGAACAAAGATGCATACCGAAGCTGAAAAAAATCTGAAAAGCATCTATCTACAAGCAATCCACAAAAAACAGACACCCCCGCCCCCCAAAGAAAAGCCCGACACTAAAAAGATCCAGGCCGGGCTTTAAAATATATAAAATTGTGTATTAGGGAGTCTTGATTATTTAGTTCCGTAAGCACCGAAATAATCGGCTATAGCCGGAGACTGATAGGACTTGCCATTAACAGTCAGGCCACCAGCAAAATAAGGGACAATGTCAGAGCCTGGATAAGTTCCGGCCAAGACCGGAGAGCCATCCTCTACATGGAAATCCCATCCATCATTATATACATACTCTGTAAGGCCAACACCGTTGACATCAAAGTTCACAAATTTCGGATCCTCCAGATTGTTCTCTGTAGCAATCACACTATGTGCATCTACCACTCCGTTATAATAATCTTCGTGGTTATAGTTATAACCTTCCCATGCATATGCTACACCGCTATCTTCCGTAAAGATGATATCACTTTTCTGATTACCCGAAGCGTAGAAATTGTAATCGATGACCGATTTTGAATCATATCCTTCCTCCGGATCGTTCGGAATAGTATAACTGGGAGTCATGGCTCTGAACTTGCAATTTACCATCAGGTTGTTTATTACATTGACCAAAGCATTCTTTTCTACGTATACACAACCGCCTTTTTCACCGTCACGACGCCATCCGGCATTGATGATCGTATTGTTATATGCCTGAACCTTGGCCTGGCCACGTGTTTCACTTTGTCCGGAACTGGAAAGTTTCAGGCCGTTTGTATTCGGGCTGAACATAATGTTACCGGCTACATCAACCGTACATCCGGCCTTTACGTTTACAGCCTCCGCACCGTCATAACCGTTGGCAGCAAAGATATTGTTGGCAATGATGGCATTACCACCCATCAAATAAATTCCGTCCGACCAACCGTTACGCAAAATAGAATTAGTAATTACATAATTTCCGTTGATATTATTAGTCGTAATCTGAGGATAAGCGTCATCACCTGCCGTATAAACACCGTTTGTAGCGGCTGGAGAGCCCTCAATGACCTGTCCACCGGTATATTCGATAATGGTGTGGTCAATCAGCATTTCCTTACACGACTCGGAAGCTACGATACCTCCCCACAATCCGGCAAAGATATTATTCTCAGTACGTTCGGCCTCATCCACCGACATCAGAATAGGATTTTCAGCCGTACCTTCACAATACAGGTTTCCGTTCACGGTAAATTCAATAGGCACATGATTGACACCTACACCTTTATCGTCGAAAATGACCTGGACGCCTTCTTTAATTGTCAAGGATTTTCCTTCCGGAACAACCAGATGTCCACTGACTTTCACGATAGAATTAGCTTCCCAGACTCCTTCGACTTCACCTGAAACAGATTCTTCGGTTACATTACCATTCCCTTCATCTGTATTACCCCCATTGTTTACAGTGTCGTCATCACTACAAGACATCAATGTCATTGACATTAAAGCCGCACCTACTAAAAACGAATTAAATTTCATAAGAACTTGGTTAATTGATTTTTACTATATTATATTTATCATCCTTATCCAATCACAATTTATATCGGATACCCAACATGAACGACTGGCCATGCCATTCCTTACGCTCTATCACATTTCCGTTATGACGGTCGGAATCGACACTCTCGGTATGGGGCCCGCTTTGGATAAACCGGAGCAAAGGTATGTCCAGCAAATTGGAAGCCTTCGCAAAGACACTGATACCGTTTTTCCAACTTTTCTCTACGGAAGCATCCAACTGAAAATATCCGTCTTCCCAGATATCATCATCATACCAATTGGAAATATCACTCAAACGCTTGCCCGTATAACTTCCGGCCAACTGCCCTTCCCATCCGTGCCTGGTATCTTTAAACAGAAGTGAGAGATTGGCCACATGTGCCGCCTGGCCGAACAAGGGACGGGATTGTTTTCTAGAAGTCACTTCCGAACCGTTCATCAGACGTTTATCGGTCGTTATTCTGGAATGAGTATATGTATAGTTGGCCTTGATACCGAACCATTTGAAATATTTCATCACATCAATTTCGGCACCCAGATTACTGGCATTACCGAAATTCATCGGCTTGTAATACGTATCCTGACCTTCATTGATCAGCCCGTACTCGATCGGGTTCTCCAGACGTTTATAGAAGACACCTACCATAAGCTGTTCTGACGAACGAGGGAAAAGCTCGTAACGGATATCCACATTATCGGCTACCGTATGTTTCAAATCGGGGTTACCTTTTTCCTTATAATCCTCATTGATAATGCTATAAGGAACTATTTCAAAGAAACTGGGACGATTGATGGAACGCGCATACGAAAAACGGATATTCGAATTGTTATGCACGGCATACTTCGCATGAAAACTCGGCAGTATATCGGTATATTTCTGATTGCCCTCCGGATCTTCGTCACGGGCAAACTTCAATACGTATCCCTGGTTGGTATGCTCCACCCGGACACCGGCTATCAGTTCCCATTTTCCTCTGGTATACTTCACCATTCCATATCCGGCTCCAATCTTTTCGGTTGCATCATAGTTCAAAGGGTCACCTATATTGCCGTAAGCACGCGGAGTAAGAAGAATCTCATCAAAATTGTTCCAGTCCTCCCCTTCATATTGAGGATCTTTACTTCCTGTAGCCGAATCGAATGTATATTCATTAAAGAAGCTATCACGCTTCTTGTCGCGGTACATACCTCCCGCAGAGAAATCGAAAACCGAACCGTTACCCAGACGAAGCTTGTACATAAAGTCGAGGTAACCGGCAAGATCTCTATCGGAATTATGCTCCCAACGACGGGTTGCCGCACCCGAAGTCTGGATATGTGATCCCTGCATATAGATTTCGGTATTGTCCGGCGTCTCACTGTATGCTTTCGAAACCACGGCCGACCAGTTCATATGAAAATCACCGCTATCCATAAACTGGTGTTCCCCTTTCAATGTAGAATTGATGATGTACTGATGATTCCACTTCATACGGATCTGGCGCTCTTTATCATCTTCACCGTCACGTACTTCAGCCTCACTCATATCCATATATCCGTTATACCATGTCAACTTATGGTTCTGGTTTATCTGGTAATCAAGTTTCAAGTGAGTACCTATCCGGGTCTGCTGGGAAGAATAGTTACGGTACTCTATACCATTATGGCTCGTACCCGGCTGGTAATAAATCTGACTTTCTTTGCCCCGGTAAGTATTCAGGAAGCTTCCGGCCAGCATTACGCCCAACTTATCATCAAAAAAACGGTCACCGTAAGAAATCCCGGCCGTCAGGTCGGGTAACGGCCTCTTCCAGCTCATGTGAAGATTTGACATCTTGAAGTTATCCATCGTCACTTTATAGTCTTCAGGCTTCCCCATCGCTTCATACGGTGATTTCTTTGCTATATCACCGTAACCGAACGACTGGAAGTCACGGTCGAAATACATCGCGTTGTAACCGGTAGAAATATTTGCTGTAAACTGGCGTTGCGAAGGCGCATCCTTCATGACCAGATTGACGGCTCCACCTATACCATCGCCTTCCATATTCGCCGTAAGTGATTTTGTCACTTCAAGACGGTCCAACATTTCTGAAGGGAATATATCCAAAGGAACAAAACGGTTCTTGTTGTCGGGGCTCGGAATCTTTACTCCGTTCACCAATGTATAATTATAGCGTTTATCCATACCACGGAGAATAGCATACTGCCCTTCACCACTACTGTTACGTTCTACCGTTACACCCGACATACGCTGAATTACATTAGCAACCGTAATATCCGGTGAAAGTTCAATAGCCTTGGCACTCATCACATTCACCACATTCATAGACTGTTTTTCGATGCCTCGGGCTCCAGCTTCCGTACGTCCTGGATTATTGGCGACAACCGTAATACCAGCCAGCTCCACATCATCCGTCTTCATCGGGATTTCAATATCCTTATGGGCAGCATCCACTTCTATCTCCACTTTCTGATATCCCACATAAGAGCATACCAATGTATACTTACTCCTGCTCACCGAAAGATTGAAGCTACCATCCAGACCGGTAACAGCCCCCTTTCCAGGCTCCTCCTTTACCAGTACCGATGCACCGATAATCTCCTCCCCTGTCTGTGCATCCTTAATTCTTCCTTTCAAATCCCATGCCTGAGCGTTAATTGACGCCAACAAACATGCACCTAATACCAATTTCGATTTCATTTCTTTTTTATTTGCCGCAAAAGTAGACCTATCGCTTTTCATGTTCATTGCATGTCTATTGCGTGTTCGTTGCACGTCTGTTACAATAAAGTTACAAGCATTCTGGGCATAACAAAAAAAATCTGCAACGCGTTTAGCCCAACGCCCTGCAGATCACAACTATACAAATCACACCATTTTAATGTTGAAGCGGAAGTTCTATCGAACCGACCGTCTTCATCCAATAATCCTTTACACTATTCCAACGGTAGTAAGGAGCCTCACGGCTATCTAACGGAAGACAAACTTCACGCTCGTTCAACAAAACTTTTACCAATATATCCTTTTTATTTCGCTTATTCCTGTAAAAAATGACCTGTACGTTCCCACACATCGGAATAATGCGATACGTACGGTAAGTATCGGCAATCTTCTGCCAGTCGGATGTGGAAACCTGCAGGTTGTCAAGCCCCATCAAAACAGCCAAAGGAGCCAGATTGGTATCATGTCCGTAACGCAGGGTAACAGCGTTCCGTCCGGAATCAATTACCGTATCGGCCGTCGCCACGAAATTCTCCAGCAGATTACGCTCCAGCCTGTACATGCAATTACCGCTTAACGGAGAAGCTCCTTTCTCATAATACCACTCGAAGTTATTGCGTTGCCACATATCGTACAGCTCATCATCCGTAAACAGGAAAGACAAATCCGGCTGGTCATAACTGCTCTGGCTTATTCCGTTCAGTTCAAACAGGTCGGACATCAGTTTCACCGGATCCTTGACATGTCCTTTGGCATATGCCTCATCATTGAACAACTGATGTATCAGACGCCGAGGATGTACATAGATACTATCGGCCGCACGATAGACAGAATCCATGTTTGCCAAATGCATGGCTTCATACTGGGGATTCTTATATTTTATATAATAGGCATCGGCTTCACTTGTGTTTGTCGTAATATCAAGTTTCGGATCCAATCCCTTCAATTCGATACAGGCCGCGGCCATAGAGAGGAAGGCACGCGTCTTATAGGTAGAACGGGCATCGATATGGATACCGTCTTTAAAAACCTGAGGATAGTTCCTGAACATACGGTCCACCAGCTCCCGATGTTGCTGGGCTCCTTTCGGAGTAAGCTCCCCGTATCTGTTCTCCGCCTCTTTTGCCAACCGGGAAACAATATCCAGCGTACGTTTGCCGTCGGTTGTCAATGCACCTGCCTTATCCGCCTCCAGCAACAGATCCAACGGTTCCGAATATTTCTTCTCTTTCGTGAGATAGCGGGAGCCATGGCGGGCAAAGACCGAAATATAAAAAGGTTCATAACCGTCAGGAGCCGGGGTCAGGCGGGTATCGGGCACCTGATAGGCATAATATTTACCTGCGGCCAAAGCCGGATTTTCACAGATCTCATCCTGGGCACTCTGAGCCATCAACGGCAAGGCCATACCAAGCCATGACATCACCAACAAAATTCTTCTCATCCCTTATAGTTTATTTTTCAAGCGGTACAAAAATAACAATCCTTTCCATATCCGTCTTTATTTTACGGACATGGAAAGGATCTCCACCATAAAATGAAACAGCAATGCAACCTTTTTGTTACAGAACCGTCAAGACAAGCTTATTATTTCCTGCAGGATACGTACCCCCTGCTCCACACTGGTCACATCCTTGACCACCATACTTCGCTTTCCGTTCTGCTCACGTAAATTACAATTACGGGGATATTTGGCCATGTAGTTGATAACTTTTCCAAACGCATCACTCTGATAATAGGGACTTTCCAGGTTGCTGACAAAATACAGAGTCATACGTCCGGCCTTCAAGACTGCTTTCTCCACTCCCAACCGTTTCGCCAAACGCCGTAACGGAACGATACGGATAAGCTCTTCGCCTTCGGGAGGAATCTTGCCGAACCGGTCGACAAGCCTTGCCTTGAAAGCCTCTACATCCTTATCAAGTTCCAGCTTGTCCAGTTCACGGTACACCAACATACGCTCGCTACTGCTCGGTATGTATTCGTTCGGGAACAGAAGTTCCAAGTCGCTTTCGACCGTACATTCATCGACAAACTCATCTCCGCTGAACCGTTCCTCCCCGGCCTTGATCTCATCGGCATACAGGTCGGCAAATTCTTCATTCTTCAGTTCGGTAACAGCCTCTGCCAGAATCTTCTGGTAAGTCTCATATCCCAGATCGGCAATGAATCCGCTCTGTTCGGCTCCCAACATGTTTCCGGCCCCGCGTATATCCAGATCCTGCATGGCAATATGGATACCGCTTCCCAGATCACTGAAGTTCTCTATGGCCTGCAAACGGCGTTTTGCTTCGGGAGTAAGGCTGGCCAACGGAGGAGCCAACAAGTAACAGAAGGCCTTCTTGTTGCTACGTCCTACACGTCCCCGCATCTGGTGCAGATCACTCAAGCCGAAGTTCTGTGCCTGGTTGATAATGATGGTATTGGCATTCGGTATATCAATTCCACTTTCAATGATTGTAGTGGCCAGCAACACGTCATAGTCATAATTCACAAAATCGAAAATAATCTTCTCAAGCTCTTCGGGCTGCATCTGCCCATGCCCGATGCACACCCGGCAATCGGGGATATTGCGCAGAATCATGGCCTTCAGCTCCTGAAGGTTCTGGATCCGGTTGTTGACGAAAAACACCTGTCCGTTACGGCTCATTTCAAAATTGATGGCCTCGGTAATGATTTCCTCATTGAACGTATGGACCTCGGTCTGGATAGGATAACGGTTGGGAGGTGGAGTCTGGATAACCGACAAGTCACGCGCTCCCATCAACGAAAATTGCAATGTACGCGGAATAGGCGTAGCCGTCATGGTCAATGTATCCACGTTCACCTTCAACTGGCGCAACTTCTCCTTCACGCTCACGCCGAACTTCTGCTCTTCATCGATAACCAGCAGACCCAAATCCTTGAACTTGACACTCTTCCCTATGATTTTATGGGTACCGATCAATATATTGATATCGCCTGCCGCCAATTCTTTCAAGATACGTGAGGTATCTTTAGCGGTACGTGCACGGCTCAGGTATTCCACCTTGCACGGCAAACCTTCCAGACGTTTCTTGAATGTCTGGAAATGCTGGTAAGCCAAGACCGTAGTAGGAACCAGCACCGCCACCTGCTTATTGTCGGCAACGGCCTTGAAAGCCGCCCGTATGGCGACTTCCGTCTTTCCGAACCCGACATCCCCGCATACCAGCCGGTCCATCGGACGGTCGCTTTCCATATCGGCCTTCACTTCCTGAGTAGCCTTCAACTGGTCGGGAGTATCCTCATAGATGAAGCTCGCCTCCAGTTCATGTTGCAGGAAGCTATCGGGACTGAACTTGAAACCTTTTTCCTGCTTGCGTTGCGAATAGAGCTTGATAAGATCGCGGGCGATATCCTTGATCTTGGTTTTAGTCCGCTCCTTCATCTTTTCCCAAGCCCCTGTGCCCAGTTTGCTTATCTTCGGCTGTTCACCTTCCTTCCCTTTATATTTGGAAATCTTATGCAACGAATGGATAGATACAAAAACCACATCATCGTTCTGATATACCAGTTTGATGACTTCCTGGGTAGTATTTCCATTCGGAATACGCACCAACCCTGCAAACCGGCCGATACCGTGATCTATATGTACCACATAGTCTCCGGGTTCGAACATGTTCAGCTCCTTCAATGACAGGGCTACCTTACCGCTTCTGGCCTTATCACTCCGGAGATTATATTTATGGAAGCGGTCAAAAATCTGATGGTCTGTAAAGATACAGCACTTCAAGGTATGGTCAATGAACCCCTCATGCAAGGTCCGGTCTACAGGAATAAAATCAATCTGGTCTCCCCGTTCCTGAAAGATATCCTTCAGGCGGTCGGTCTGCTTCACGCTATCGGAACAGATATAGATCTTATAGCCCCGTTGCAGGTAATCGGTCAACGTACCCGCCACCAGATCAAAATTCTTATGGAAAATAGGCTGTATGGAAGTGTTGAACGTCAGCTTGGCCTGAGGAGTCCCCGTAGCCTTATTTCCGAAATCAATCCTCTGGAAGTCAAGCGCCCTCGTCGCAAACAGGGCTCCGTCTATCAATTTCTTCTCCAGATTCACCAGATCGGTCTGTTCCCCTTCATACGCCTGCAAGGCTTGGGGAGAAAGAACCTCGTCGTGTGCCGCCTGGATCTTCTCGCGGACCCATTGCAAATCCTTCACCCACAAGATGGAATCTTCCGGTATGAAATCAAGGAAACCGATGTCTCCCTCACAACTTTGGGTAAGCTCGGGCACAATGCTTACATCCTCCTTTTTCTCCTTCGACAACTGGGATTCTACCTCAAAACTACGTATGCTATCTATCTCATCGCCGAAAAAGTCGATCCGGTACGGATATTCCGAAGCAAAGGAATAGACATCCAGAATACTCCCGCGCATGGCAAATTGTCCCGGCTCATACACATAATCGACATGCTCAAAACCAAAATCCACCAATTTCCGGGTTATGGTATCCGTATCGATATGCTGGCCTACGCCCAACTTCAAGGTCCGGTCACTCAAGATCTTCTGTGAAACGACCTTTTCGGCCAATGCATCCGGATACGTGACAACCGCCACGGGCTCCTTCTTTTCCAGACGGCTCAACACCTCAGTACGGAGAATCTCATTGGCCGCATCCTTCTGCCCATATTTTATGGCTCTCCGGTACGAAGACGGAAAAAACAGGATCTGTCCATCACCATTCACCTGCACCATGTCATGATAAAAATACCCTGCTTCCTCCAGATCATTCAGGATAAATACCTGTACACGATTAATCTTCTTCAGAAATGCGGAGGCGAACAACGAAGTGCACGAAGCATGCACACCTTCCAGAAAAACCGTACGGATTTCCTTGTCTGCCACCAGTCTGGCCAAGCCTTCAAAGTTAGGATGCTTGGCATAAATACGTTGAAGTTCTGCTATTTCCATCCTTTCAATTCTAAACGGTTGCAAAATTATAAAATAATTATATTCAATGGAATCCTTCCCTCCGTATTTGTCGGATATTCTCCCTTTCCTTCCGTTCCGGAAAGCGTGTCATCCACTTTTATAAACTTTAAAAAGAAGCATCCAAAAATTATTATTACATTTGCAAGTAACAAACAGACAAAATCAAGACCTATGTACAATGACATCATTCAATTGCTGGACCAGCGCCGACTAAAAGAAGCATTCGTACAACTCAGTGCGATGGCAGCCGATACCGACAACTGGGAGCTGAAATCAGATATAGAAAACCTTCAGAATACGTACGGGTACATGTTGCAATACGCCGCACAAGGTATGGACGACCCCGAACGTGGTAAAATGTACGCCTCTCTACACCGCAAAGCATACGAACTGGCCGACCGTACCGAATTCATCACAAAATACCGGAAGGAATTCGGTTACTTTGCCGACAAGTTCCGGGCCAGCCAGTCAAGTTCCGGACATCCGTTGAAGGAACTCGTTGAAACACTCGAAAACATCAGTCAGGAACTGGACGTCACGGGTCTGACAATAACCGACAAGAACCAGCTGGGGCAGAAACTTCTGGAACTGAACCGGAACCATGAAAACGCTCTGGACGAATTGTTCGACAAGCTATGGACATCTCCCTACTGGAAAGAAGAAGACATCAAAACGGCCGAGAACATGCTCAAATCGGTAACCTTGCCCGCCAACGACCTGGCGGTAGCCGTAACCGCCGTTACCCTGAACCTGCTACATATCTTTGACCCGAACAAGTTCCGTTTCCTGGTCAACGCCTATTTCAACCATCCTGATGTAAACGTGAGCGAACGCGCACTGGTAGGCATCTCCCTGATAGTATACTATCAGGAAAAAAGACTTTCCATGTATCCGGACCTGCTTGCCATGTTTTCTCTCTATTCGGACGACAACAGCTTTATACAACGCCTCTGCGACGTACAGCTATTGTTCCTCCTCTCCCGTGAAACGGAAAAGATCGACAAGAAAATGCGGGAAGAGATCATTCCCCAAATGATGCGCAGCACACAGATGATGAATCCGGAGCAGAAGATCATCGATATTGAAGACCTGGAGGATATGGAGGAAAGGAATCCGGAGTGGAACAAGAACCTGGACCATATGAAAGACAATATCATGGAACTGGGCCAGCTACAGATGGAAGGCGCCGATACTTACATGAGTACATTCTCACAACTGAAAGGTTACGCCTTTTTCCGGCAGGCCGCCCACTGGTTCTATATCTTTGACCGTCACAATACAGCCGTTTCACAGGTTTTCAAAGATGAAAAGCAAACTCCATCCGACAAGCCATCCTTTATTGAAGTACTGTTAAGGTCGACCATGTTCTGCAACTCCGACAAATATTCAATGTGCCTTACCCTGACCAACCTGCCGGAATCACAACGTGAAATACTCGGTATGCAGATGATTGACTCGGGAGAAGCCAACGAAAGCATCAAACAACTGGAAGAAGATGCAAAAAATGCACATACCCCCATCGTGGTATGCCGGCAATACCTGCAGGACCTGTACCGTTTCTTCAAGCTATGGGCTTACCGTAACGAGCAAACCGACCTGTTCAAAGACAAGCTCGATTTCTGGAACTGTATTCCGCTCAAGCCGTTGCTGACTCGGGATGAACAGCTCGAACGCATAGCCTCACATCTTTTCAACAAGGAATATTACGAAGAGGCAGTCCAAGTATACAGCATGCTGAGCCATACCCAACCCGACAACACGGAAGTTTGGCAGAAGTTAGGCTTCAGCCTGCAGAAGATGAAAAAATATCCGGAAGCCATTGAAGCGTTTAAACAGGCGGACATGCTCAAGCTGGACAACCTTTGGACGATAAAGCACCTGGCCCAATGCTATAAACGGACCAAACAATATGAAAATGCACTGGAATATTTCCAGAAGGCAGAAACCATGCAACCGGAAAACCTGAACCTGCTGATGCAGATAGGACAGATTCTGGCTACCCTGCACAAATACGACAAGGCACTGGCCTATTTCTTCAAAGTGGAATACCTGGAAAAATCACCTGCCAATGCGCAACGTGCCATCGGCTGGTGCTATTTCATGACCGGGAAGTATGAAGATGCCATACGCTTCTATGAGAAATTGTTGTCTACCAATGATATGCAGACCTCCGACTGGATAAATCTGGGGCATGTCTATCTGGCACAAGGCAATATACCCAAGGCAATAGAGAACTACAGGAAGGCCGAAAAGAATTGCGGATCGCACGACGCTTTCCTGAAACTTTACATGGCCGACAAACCGGCATTGCTGGAACAAGACATCACCGAAGAGAATATTTACCTTATACCCGACTTAATACTTGAATAGGTATGAAAAAATTATACGTATTTGCATTGGCATGCCTGTCGTCCTCCTTCCTATGGGGGCAGCAGGCATTATGGAAAGGAGAAGATATCACCTCTCCACAAATCAACCCCGACAAGACCGTCACGTTCCGTCTCGTTGCCCCTAAGGCCTCCAAGGTTGAAATAGAAGGGGACTTCCTGCCATCCCGACATATCCAGACCCCTGCCGGCACCCAGGAAGCTCCAGGACGCAAGGAAATGGAAGAAAAGGAGAACGGACTATGGGAACTGACTACCGATTCTCTTCCTGGAGAATTGTACAGCTATACGTTCTACATAAACGGACAACGCACGCCCGATCCGAACAATGTATACCAGAACCGTGATATAGCCACTATCTCAAACATCTTTATCGTAGGTGGTGGAAAAGGCGACCTTTACCAGGTACAGGACGTTCCTCATGGAAACATATCAAAAGTGTGGTACAGTAGTCCTACATTGGGCATGGACCAGCGGAGAATGACCGTCTATACCCCTGCCGGATACACGGAAGGACACAAGAAATACCCGGTACTTTACCTGTTGCACGGCGCAGGAGGAGATGAAGATTCCTGGGGGGATCTGGGAAGAGACTGCCAGATTCTTGACAACCTGATAGCACAAGGAAAGATCAAGCCCATGATTGTGGTCATGCCGAACGGAAACGGAGGACAGCAGGCGGCACCGGGACAGGCGGCCGACGGCATGCCGAAGCCCCAGTTCATGAACCCCAAAATGATGGAGGGATCTGTAGAAAAAGCTTTCCCGGACATAATGAAATACATAGAGAAACATTACCGGACCATCAACGATAAAAACCACCGGGCCATCTGCGGGTTGTCAATGGGCGGTTTCCATTCATTATACATTTCGGCCCGCTATCCGGACAAATTCGGCTATGTCGGCTTATTCTCGGCCGCTATAAACAGACAGAGCAAAGGAGAGAACAACGATGTCTATGACAACCTGGAAGAAAAGCTGGCCGTACAATTCAAGCATGCGCCGCGTCTGTACTGGATAGGAATAGGATCGGGCGACTTTCTCTATAAAGACAATGCCGAATTCCGTAAACTCCTGGACCGGAAAGGATATAAGTATACTTATATGGAAACGGACGGCGGACACATCTGGCGTAACTGGCGGATTTACCTGACCGAATTTACGCAGCTCTTGTTCAAATAACGTATTAAAATAACTATCTTTGCACCAAATAAGAATAGAGGTATGCAGACAAGTGACAGTATCGTAATTATTCCTACTTATAATGAGAAGGAAAATATTGAAAATATCATCCGTGCCGTATTCGGACTGGAAAAATGCTTCCATATCCTGATTATTGAAGACAATTCGCCCGACGGTACGGCAGACATTGTACGCCGTCTCCAGAAGGAATTCCCCGACCGGCTTTTCATGATCGAACGTCAGGGAAAGTTAGGGCTAGGTACGGCCTATATTACCGGATTCAAATGGGCCATTGAAAAAAAATACGACTACATATTCGAAATGGATGCAGACTTCAGCCATAATCCGAACGACCTGCCCCGCTTGTATAAAGCCTGTCACGATGACGGAGGCGACGTAGCAATCGGTTCACGTTATGTAAGCGGAGTCAATGTGGTGAACTGGCCTATGGGACGTGTACTGATGTCTTATTTCGCCTCAAAATATGTGCGTATCATCACCGGAGTGCCCATCCACGACACTACCGCCGGATTCAAATGCTACCGCCGGGAAGTCCTTGAGACAATCGATCTGGACAAGATCCGTTTCAAAGGATATGCCTTCCAGATTGAAATGAAATTCACGGCCTACAAATGTGGGTTTAAAGTGGTGGAAGTCCCTGTCATCTTCGTCAACCGTGTTTTAGGAACCTCCAAGATGAACAGCAGCATTTTCGGCGAAGCCGTATTCGGCGTTATCCGGCTCAAATGGGACAGCTGGTTCAAGAAATATCCGCAAAAAAAACATGAAAGATTATGAAACGTACATGGATACGAAACGCAACAATCGTCAATGAAGGCCGTAAGTTCCTTGGTTCGGTTGTTATCGAGAATGAAAAAATAGCAGAAGTACTGGAAGGTGGAGACCGGATTCCTTCGGTTTCATGCGATGAGACAATAGATGCAACCGGACTTTTCCTGTTGCCCGGTATCATTGATGACCATGTACATTTCCGTGATCCCGGACTGACCCATAAAGCCGATATGGCTACCGAAACGGCGGCGGCCGCGGCAGGTGGAGTCACTTCGTTCATGGACATGCCGAACTGCATCCCCCAGACAACAACACTCGAGGCTCTCGACGCCAAATTCAAGGATGCGGCCACCAAATGCATTACAAACTACTCTTTCTATTTCGGAGCGACCAACAACAACGCCGATCTGCTTCCGTCACTTGACAAGACCCACGTTTGCGGTATCAAGCTATTCATGGGAGCCAGTACCGGTAACATGCTGGTAGACCGGATGGAAGCCCTGCGCAAGATTTTCTCCAATGCAGGAATGTTGATTGCGACCCATTGCGAGGACCAGAATATCATCCGTGAAAACACAGAACTCTTCAAGGCCAGATACGGAGAAGACCCGGACATCAGTTTCCACCCGCTTATACGTAGTGAAAAAGCATGTTTCGAATCGTCTTCACTTGCGGTCAGACTGGCACGTGAAACCGGAGCCCGCCTCCACATCCTTCACGTCAGTACGGCCCGGGAGCTCAGCCTGTTCGAAGACAAGCCCATCGGCCAGAAAAAAATAACGGCCGAAGCCTGCGTCTCTCACCTGATGTTCTGTGATGAAGACTATAAGACACTGGGTACGCGCATCAAATGTAATCCCAGCATAAAGACCCGTGCCGACCGGGACGCCCTCCGCCAGGCGTTGACGACCAACCTGATTGATGTAATAGGGACCGATCATGCTCCTCATCTGCTGAGTGAAAAGAACGGAGGGGCGTTGAAAGCCGTTTCGGGCATGCCTACCCTGCAATTCTCGCTGGTCAGCATAATGGAACTGGTCCGCGAAGGAGTATTGACCATCGAGCAACTGGTACAGAAAATGTGTCATGCACCGGCCGAACTATACCAGATAAGCAGACGTGGTTTCATCCGACCTGGATACCAGGCCGACCTGGTTCTGGTCAACCCCGAAAAGACATGGACCGTCACGACCGGATGCATTGAAAGCAAATGCGGATGGAGCCCGATGGAAGGACGCACCTTCCACGCAAAAGTGGAAAAGACTTTTGTCAACGGCAACCTGGCCTACACCGACGGAAAAGTAAATAGAGACAACCGTGGACAAGCACTCATTTTCGAACGTTAAAACCCTATACACAACAATCGTATGCAGACAGCCATAACGACCGTAACCTATCAGATTCACGAATTGGCAGAATACATCAACTGGATCTATTTCTTCCACGCATGGGGGTTTCAGCCCCGGTTTGCGGCAATCGCCGGAATTCACGGTTGTGACTCCTGCAGGGCCGGATGGATTGCGGGTTTTCCGGAAGAAGACAGACCGAAGGCTACCGAAGCGGTACGGCTCTATCAGGATGCGGTCCACATGCTTAACCAGGTAGACATGCGCTACCAGGTATACTCTTTATATAAACTGATGGACGCCAATTCGGACGGAGACAACCTGATTCTTGACGGAAGTGTCTTCCCGTTGCTCCGCCAGCAGACCCGTATCCGGCCCGACGATCCGTTCCTTTGTCTGAGCGATTTTGTACGTCCCCTATCTTCGGGCATCAAAGATACCGTAGGAGGATTCGCCACCACCATCGACGAAAAGATGGAAGAGGAGTTCAGGCATGACGACTATCAGCACATGCTCATCAAGACACTGGGAGAACGGTTGGCCGAAGCCGCCGCCGAAAAGATTCACGAACATGTACGGAAAGAAGTATGGGGATATGCGAAAGACGAGAACCTTACCATCAAGCAATTGTTGGATGAGGAATACCAGGGCATACGTCCGGCGGTAGGCTATCCTTCCCTGCCGGATATATCGGTCAGCTTTCTTCTGGACAAACTGATACACATGGGACTCATAGGGATCAAGCTGACCGAAAACGGTATGATGCAACCTCATGCCTCCGTTTGCGGACTCATGTTCTCACATCCGACATCACGCTATTTCGCGGTCGGGAAAATCGATGAAGAGCAACTTGCCGACTATTCGGCACGCCGCGGTTACGACGTAGGCAAGACAAGAAAATTTCTACTAGGCAATCTACAAAACTAAAGAACAGATATGATATTACTCAGAGTCATATTGGCATTCCTCGTCATGTTCCTCCTTCCCGATTGGTACATACACCGTACCTACCTGCGGAATATCGGCCGGCGATGGATCAAGCGCCTGTTCTGGTCTCCCACAATCCTGTTGCTGCTGGCATTTGCCGTCATTGCCATATTTCATAACGCCTACCGGAACGTTACCGGCATTTTCCTTATCGTATGCCTGTGTGTAGCCATTCCGAAAGTAGCGTTTACCCTGTCGAGCCTGTTTATCCGCTTTTGTGGATGGACCGCACGGAAATGCTATGTCCCGTATAACCGGATGTATGGAAAAAGGGTGGAAGTCCTGCTAAGTACCGCCATCGCACTGGTTTCATTTGTATACGTGCTGTTCGGTGCAATAAAAGGCAAAGAAAACTTCCAGGTAAGGGAAGTGACCTTCCGTTCCCCCGACCTGCCCGAAGCTTTCCGGGGGTACCGCATCCTGCAGATATCCGACCTCCACACCGGAAGCTGGACGGGAAACGGCAAGGCGATACAGAGGGCTATCGGCATCTGTAACTCCCTGAAACCGGATCTGGCCGTATTTACAGGCGACCTGGTAAATAGCAATGCCGACGAAATGCTGGAGTTTATGCCGGAGTTGTCACAACTCACGGCCAAAGACGGGGTGTATTCCGTTCTCGGGAACCACGACTATGCCATGTACTCACGGTGGAAAAGTGAAGCCGACCGCCAGAATAACATAGACTCACTCATATCGCGCGAAAGGAGAATGGGATGGCACATGCTAAACAATGCCCATGCCATACTCAGGCGAGGAAATGACTCGATAGCCCTGATAGGTGTGGAGAACAGCGGAAACCCTCCTTTCCCCAACCGGGGAAACCTGCCGGAAGCACTTTCCGGAACCGACGGCATGTTCAAGGTGCTGCTGAGCCATGACCCTACCCACTGGCGCCGGGAGGTACTTCCCAAGAGCGATATCCAGCTGACCTTGTCCGGTCATACACACGACATGCAGATCAGCCTATTCGGGTTTTCCGTATCCCGTTTCATCTATCCGGAGCACAACGGACTTTACCTGGAAGGGAAACGGGGACTCTACGTCAATATCGGATTAGGCTATGTGCTCTTCCCCATGAGGCTGGGAGCATGGCCCGAGATAACCGTGATTACACTGGAAAAGGACGGGAACTGACCGGCTTTTGAGATTCGGCAAACCGGCCTTTCCTATACGACAGAAGAATAAACAACCATTTAATCTATAATAAAAAAACAGACAATGAAATACTTGTACATTATCTATCAGATCTGTATCGGCCTCCCTATATTCCTGGCCATTACAATCATAACGGCCCTTACCACCACATTGGGATGCTGGCTGGGTAACGGCAACTTCTGGGGCTATTATCCCGGAAAGATATGGTCGCAACTCACCTGTTACCTGTTCCTACTTCCGGTCAAGGTGAAAGGCCGTGAAAATCTGGAGAAGAATACATCTTATGTTTTCATAGCCAATCACCAGGGATCTTTTGATATCTTCCTGGTATACGGCTTTCTGGAAAGGAACTTCAAATGGATGATGAAAAAGAGTCTGCGAAAAATTCCATTGGTAGGGAAAGCATGCGAATCGGCCGGATTCATTTTTGTCGACAAATCAAGTCCGCGCAAAATCCTGGAAACCATCAAGAGTGCAGAAAAGATCTTACAGAACGGGACTTCACTCATGGTATTCCCCGAAGGGGCACGTACCTATACCGGCCATATGGCCGACTTCAAGAAGGGGGCGTTCCTGATTGCCCACCAGCTACAGATGCCCGTGGTACCGCTCACCATCGACGGCCCGTTCAACGTCTTGCCACGCACCGGCAAATTGTTGCACTGGCACCCGATGCGGCTCACCATCCACAAACCGATCTATCCGAGCGGAAAGAACGAAGAGAACCTCCAGCGCATCATGGAAGAGTCATACCGTGAAATTGAGAAGGATCTGCCGGAAAAATACAAGGGAAAACAATACAATCCGGATTGAACCGGAACATAATAATATAAAAGAGCAGCATAATATAAAGAAAGTAGCGATATAATAAAAAAGAGCAACGGTATAATAAAAGAGCAGCGGTCATCTCCGGAAACCGGAAGAAAATGACCGCTGCTTTTTTATCTCTATATCTTTTCTATAACGTTTCGTATGTATAACGTTTCGTTTCGAAATCCCGTCAATTGCTGCTCATGGAACGGATCTGCTCCATATTGCTACGGGCCACGGAAACATATTCCTTGATCATCGGGTTGTTCTTGAATGAATCGGGAGCCTTCTCCACGATCTCATCCAATACGGGTGTCATCATCGGGTAAGGCAAGGTGTTGCATAACATGATGAATACCCCCGGACCCAACACGTTTTCGTAGTTGGTCTGGATGAACTCCTTGGCCAGCTTGTCCATTTCTTCAGAGAGTTCGGCACGTTTCTTTTCTATTTCGGTACGGATGGTCTCCGGATTTTCCCCGTCCATAATCATACGGCTTTCCAGACGCTCCACGTCATAGGCACGGTCGTCCAACGAGTTTTTCTTCATCACAAAATCGTTGAAACTATCATTCAACGGCGTTCCCTTGATCGTGATACCCGAGTTGTCTATGTTGATATTGATTTTTCCGTTTTCTATGACGAAAGGCATGATGACCTCGTCATCCATATACAAAGACCCTATGACCGTAGAGTCTACCTTGCCCTCCATCTTGAAAAGTCCATGAATCACTTCGGCCGAATCGATATTGACCATCTGGCCGTTTGAAGGGACTTTTATGAAAAGCATTTTACCGTCCAGTCTGGAAACGGAAGATATACCCTCTATATTATATTTCTTGTCACATGCCGTAAGCATGACAGCACAACACATCAAAAGAAAATAAAATTTATGCATGCATCAAGCCTTTAAAATTTCCAAGTGACAAAGGTATAATCTTTCGTGAAGTATGGGAAAAAAATTACCAAAATTTAAACTTAATAGAGGATTATTACTTTATCCAGAAATTTTAACCGCAAAAATCCGTATATTTGCCGACCTCAAGTGTGTAGGAACTATTTTTAATAACGTAATATATATGAAAAAACTAAAAATCTTAGCACTGGCACTGATCTGTACAGTCTTTTCACCGGCAAAGGCAGACGAAGGTATGTGGCTGCTCCAGCTCATGCAGGAACAGAACCTTACCGAAAGGATGAAAGCCCAAGGCCTGAAAATTGACGCCATTGACATCTATAACCCCAATGCCGTGGCATTGAAAGATGCGGTAGGTATATTCGGCCGCGGATGTACCGGCGAAATCATCTCACCCGACGGTCTGATCCTTACCAACCACCATTGCGGATATGACGCAATCCAACAACACAGCTCTGTGGAACACGATTACCTGACCGACGGTTTCTGGGCAAAGGAACGTAGCCAGGAACTTCCTACTCCGGGACTGACCTTCAAGTTCGTTGAAAGAATCGTAGATGTAACCGACAAGGTCAACGCCGATATCAAAAGCGGCAAGGTGAGCGAGATCAATTCCTTCGGTTCCGAATACCTGTCAAAACTGGCCGCCCAGGAATTGAAGGAAAGTGATCTGAAGGGCAAACCGGGTATCTCGACACAGGCTCTGCCTTTTTATGAAGGAAACAAATTCTACTGCTTCTTCATAAAGACATATAGCGACGTCCGCATGGTAGCCGCACCTCCTTCATCAATCGGAAAGTTCGGAGGGGAAACAGACAACTGGATGTGGCCGCGCCATACCGGCGACTTCTCCATGTTCCGTATCTATGCCGACAAAAACGGTAATCCGGCCGAATACAGCAAGGACAATGTTCCTCTGAAAGTGAAGAAATTCCTGAAGATCTCCCTGAAAGGCCTGGAAGAAGGAGACTATGCCATGATCATGGGATTCCCGGGAAGTACCAGCCGTTACCTCACCCAAAGCGAGGTGAAGTTGCGTATGGAGGGTACCAACACTCCCCGTATACAGGTACGTGAAGCCCGCCAGGATGTATTGCGCAAGGAAATGGCGGCCAGCGACAAAATACGTATCCAGTATGCCAGCAAATTCGCCAGCTCAAGCAACTATTGGAAAAACTCCATCGGTATGAACAAGGCGATTGTCGACAACAAGGTTCTGGAAGCCAAAGCCGAACAGGAAGCCAACTTCGCCAAGTTCGCCAAAGAAAAGAACAACGAAGCCTACCAGAAGGTAGTGAGTCAGATCGATGACTATGTAAAGAACATTACACCTGTCACCAAGCAGCTGACTTACTTCAACGAGACATTCCGTAACGGTATCGAATTCGGTGCTACCTACCTCATCTTCGATAACCTGAAGACGGCCCTGCAAAAGAACAAGAAGAAAGACATAGAAAAGAACGTAGGCCTGCTGAAAGAAGCATACGCTACCGTACATAACAAAGACTATGACCATGAAGTGGACCGTAAAGTAGCCAAGGTTCTTATTCCGTTATACGCCAAGAACGTGCCTGCCGAAGCTCTTCCTGCATTCTATGAAACAATCAAGACCCGATTCGGCGGAGATACCGACAAATATGTCGACGCCCTGTATGACACCAGCATTTTCGCCAATGAAAAGAACTTCAACGCGTTTATTGCGCATCCTACCGTAGAAGCCATCGACAACGACCTGGCCGTACAATATTCTACCACCAAGAATGAAATGGCACAGAAGCTGTATGACGCACGGAAAAAGGCCAGCGGCGACATCGACCTGCTCCACAAGACGTACGTAAGAGGTCTGTGCGAGATGTACGCTCCTACCCCCAAGGCTCCGGATGCCAACTTCACCATCCGTCTGACTTACGGCAACGTGAAATCGTATAACCCGAAAGACGGCGTGCACTACAACTATTACACCACTCTGAAAGGTGTGATGGAAAAGGAAGACCCCAACAATCCGGAATTTGTGGTACCGGCCAAGCTGAAGGAATTGTATAACAACAAGGATTTCGGACGCTACGCCATGCCTAACGGAGAAATGCCTACCTGCTTCCTTACTACCAACGACATTACCGGCGGAAACTCGGGTTCTCCGGTCATGAACGGCAACGGCGAACTTATCGGAGCTGCCTTCGACGGTAACTGGGAGTCTCTTTCAGGCGATATCAACTTCGACAACAACCTGCAACGTTGTATCGCGGTAGATATCCGTTACATCCTCTTTATTGTCGACAAGCTGGGCGGTTGCAAGAACCTGATCGATGAAATGACCATCGTGGAATAATCGTCCCGACATACATAAAAAAACGAAGAAGCCCTTTCCGGAACTCCGGGGAGGGCTTTTCCGTTCCGGGTCTTTTACTTATATTTGCAGGAAAGATAAACAAATGAAACCCAAGAAACCCGAAACATTGAAACCAAAAACAGCGAAAACATGAAGAACATCATCCTAACTACTCTGTTTGCCGCATGCTCCCTCACCACGTATGCCGATGAAGGCATGTGGATGCTCACCGACCTGAAGAGCCAGAATGCGGCGGTCATGCAAGATCTGGGTCTGGATATCGCGATAGACAAGATCTATTGTCCGGACAATATCAGCCTGAAAGATGCCGTAGTGCATTTCGGCGGAGGATGTACCGGTGAGGTCATCTCTTCCGAAGGACTGGTCCTCACCAACCACCATTGCGGATACAGCTACATCCAGCAGCACAGCTCGGTCGAACATGATTACCTTACCGACGGATTCTGGGCCATGAAACGCACGGAAGAGCTTCCCTGCGAAGGATTGAGCGTTACATTCATCGACCGTATCCTGGATGTGACGTCATACGTGCAGGAGCGTCTCAAGAAAGACAAGGACCCCGACGGCCTGAATTACCTCTCGCCTTCCTACCTGGCCACCGTAGCCAAACGCTTCGCCAAGAAAGAGAAGATCAAGACCGACAAGTTCACTACGCTGGAACTGAAACCCTTCTACGGAGCCAACCGGTATTATCTTTTCGTAAAGACTACCTATAAGGACATCCGTATGGTAGGCGCACCTCCTTCTTCGATAGGTAAATTCGGCGCCGACACCGACAACTGGATGTGGCCCCGCCATTGCGGCGATTTCTCGCTCTTCCGCATCTATGCCTCGGCCGACGGGAAACCGGCTGCCTACTCCCCTCAGAATGTACCGCTCAAGGTAAAAAGACACATAACCATCAACCTGAAAGGAGTGAAGGAAGGCGACTTTACCTTCGTCATGGGATTCCCCGGACGGAACTGGAGGTACATGATCAGCGATGAAGTGGAGGAACGGATGCAGACCACCAACTTCATGCGTGACACGGTACGTGGAGTGCGGTTGCGCGTACTGGGTGAGGAAATGGCCAAAGACGCCAGGACACGCATCCAATATGCGGCCAAATACGCTTCGTCGGCCAACTACTGGAAAAACGCCATCGGCATGAACGAAGGTCTGGTACACCTGAAAGTGCTCGACCGCAAACGCGCCGAGCAGGAACGCTTGCTGGCCTATGGAGAGGAGACCGGAAACAACGCCTACCGGCAGGCCTACGAAACCATCAGAGACATTGTGGCCAAACGCCATGACGCCATGTATAACCAGCAGGCCATCTATGAAGCCCTCATGCTGGGTACGGAATTCTCCAAGATACCCGATACCGGCAAACTTCTCCAGGCCCTCGAAAAGGGAGACAAGAAACAGACCGAACAGGAACTGGAAAAGCTGGAAAAGGCGGGCGGAAAATTCTTCAACAAGGACTATAACACCGACGTGGACCGTAAGGTGTCCAAACAGCTCATCGCCCTGTATGCCCGACTGGTGCCGGAAGCGCAACGCATCGGTATCTTCAAGGTCATCGACGAAGAGTTCCAGGGAAATACGGACCGATTTGTAGACGCATGTTTCGACCGCTCGGTGTTCCGTAGCCCGGAAGCCCTCGACGAATTCATCCGCAAGCCGTCGGCCGATGTCCTCAGGAACGACCTGATGGTACGGTACGCACGCTCGGTCAAGGACGGTTACAACGAGGCCGGCCAGAGCATGAAGAAAGAAACGGACGCATACAACCTGGCACACAAGACGTGGGTATCGGGCATGCTTGAACTGAAAAAGAAAGAAGGGAAGCTGGTCTATCCGGACGCCAACTCCACCCTGCGCCTCACATACGGGAAAATAGGTTCCTATGAGCCGGCCGACGGTGTGGAATACCTCTACTACACCACCCTGAAGGGTGTCATGGAAAAAGAGGACCCGGACAATCCCGAATTCATCGTACCGGCCAAACTGAAAGAGCTGTATGAAAAGCAGGACTTCGGAGAATATGCCATGCCCGACGGACGGATGCCGGTGTGCTTCGCCACAGGTACCGACAACACGGGAGGAAACTCCGGATCTCCGGTGTTCAATGCCCGCGGGGAACTGATTGGTACGGCCTTCGACCGCAACTACGAGGGGCTTACCGGCGACATAGCCTATAACCCGGCATTGCAACGCGCCGCCTGTGTAGACATCAGGTACATCCTGTTCATCATCGACAAGTATGCGGGTGCCCGCCACCTGATAGAGGAAATGGACATTATCAGATAAGCAGAAAATACGAAAAACATGCATTTCCACGGGTTCCAGACTGGTTATTCCGGTCTGGAGCCCGTTTTTTACATAACAAAAGCAGAGCCGGCAGAACAATGTCACCCGATATTCATTAAATTTGCAATGTATTAGATAATGAGGACATTACTATGAGTTCAAAAGAAACGTTCAGGCGCTATCTGCTTTTTCTCGGCGCCATATTTGTCAATTCTTTCAGTATCGCGGTTATAACCAAAGCCTTGTTGGGCACCTCGCCCATATCCAGCGTACCTTACGTACTCAGCCTGTTTGCACACCTCACCATGGGACAATATACCATCCTGATGAACCTGGTATTTATCCTGCTGGAAATGGTACTCATGAAACGAAATGAAATCAAGGAAAAGAAATACGAGCTGCTCATCCAGGTTCCCATCACCTTATGCTTCGGATCGTTCATTGACGTGTCCATGAATATACTGTACTGGCTTGCTCCGGTACACTACCTCACCCAGGTATTCACCCTGCTTGTAGGCTGCTTCCTGCTGGCTCTGGGTATCGGTCTGGAGGTAAAGGCCAATGTAGCCATGGTTACGGGAGAGTACCTGGTACAGGTCATCTCCAAATTCATCCGCAAGGAATTCGGTTTCGTAAAGGTATGCTTCGACGTCACCCTGGTAAGTATCGCCTGCATCCTGTCGGTCATCTTCCTGGGAAGACTGGAAGGGGTACGTGAAGGAACCGTCATCGCCGCCCTGATTGTAGGCCCTATCGTACATTTCCTCAACCCGTACATGAACATATTCAACGGATGGCTCAACGTGTCTCCGCGGCCGGCTACAGGGGCAGAAGCGGCCGACGGCGCCCATGCCGTGCCACATCCTCTTGTCATCACCATCACCCGTGAATACGGAAGCGGCGGACGCCAGCTGGGACAGATGCTGGCCAAACAGCTGGGTATCAATTCGTACGACAAGGAACTGATTTCGATGGTGGCGAGCGAAAGCAACTTCTCTGAAAAATACATCACCCAGAACGAGCAGTCCATGTCGTCCAACTACCTGCTGAACATCATCCTGCAGGACTATGAATCGCCCATCGAACGGAGCCTCTCCTCGGCCGACGCCCTGTTCGTGTCACAGAGCCGTGTCATACGGAAAATAGCCCGGAAGGAATCCTGCGTCATCATAGGCCGTTGTTCCGACTATATCCTGAAGGACCTGCCCGGTAGCTCGCTCATCAGGATATTCTGCTATTGCGACAAGGCCAGTGCCCTGAAACGGTGCGTAGAAGAATACAAGCTCCAGGCCGAAAACCCGCAGGCCGAAATTGAACGGATCAACAAGGCCCGTATCACCCATTACCAGCACTACACGGGCCAGAAATGGGGCGACCCGCACCAATATGACCTGACCATCAACACGGGAAGTATGGACATGCAGACCGCCTGCAACCTGATAAGCCAGCTTTACCGATCCAAGCTCAGCCAACATGACGCCGAACGCTAAGACAACTACAGACTGAGTTATGGATACCGCCACCCGCAAGAAACGCCGTGAAAGCAATATCGAGCTGCTACGCCTGGTATGCATGGGAATGATTGTCCTGTTCCATTGTACATCCGCCATCAAACGGAACGAATGTACGGAAGGCGAACGCATCATCCTTACCGCAATAGGCTCGTGGGGCATATTGGGGGTAGACACGTTCATCATCATCACGGCCTGGTTCATGCGCAAGGCCACCGAAGTGAAACTCCACAAGACCGTGGGAATGATTGCCATGACGCTGTTCTACATCGCCGTGTTCTACGCCATCAGCTATTTCACCGGCCACAAGAGTCTGGCATCGTGGGCCGAAGGACTCGGAAACGACTTCCTGTTCTCGCCGTTCTTCACCACCAGCTACTGGTTCATCTGGTCGTACCTGGCGCTCTACGCCATCATCCCCTACCTGAACCGTATCAGCCTGCAGGGACCGGTATGCTACGTGCTGGCGGCCTTCCTGCTGCTCGCCAACTTCCAGTCGCACGGCACGTTCATTGAAGACTTCCCCTTCTTCATCGCCATCTACCTGACCTGCCGCATCGTATTGTCGCGCCCGGGCAATTTCTTCGAACGGCACGCGGCCGCCGGGTTTACGGTGTGCACCCTCCTCATCATAGCCTCCTCCTGCTGGCTCAAGGAGGTTCCCTACACCCGGTTCCTCCAGGTATTCTTCTGTAACATCGGACGCCATTCGAGCCTCATGCTGGCCGACTCGCTCTTCCTGTTCTATCTGTTCCGGAACTGGAAAATGAACTGCCACCAAACCGTCAACTTCCTGGCCGGGACCACATTCGGGATCTACCTCTTCCACGAGAACAAGGCATTCCGGTTGAGCCACCTCGTCACCCGGCAACTCCACACGCAGCTCCCGCCCGTGGAAAGTGTGCTGCTTTCCTCACTCATCCTGTTTGCCGGAGGGATGGTGGCCGAGCTGCTCCGCATGGGATGCGTACGGCTTGCCAGGAAGGTACTCCGCGCCAGGGCACAAAAAAAGGAGCCTGAAAGCTCCCTCCACACTCCATCCGGCGACTGACTCAGCCCCGTTTCTCCTTCTCCTCTTCCTGAGGGATGCGGAACGCCGTGTAAAGTTCGAGTACGGCCGCTATGGTCAGGCAGAGCACCCACTCGTTGTTATGCCACACAATCATCATCACGCCCGTCACTACAAGCAGTATGGCGCCTATGATCTGCTGGCGGCGCAGACGCCGGATCACAAAACTATTGCCTTCGTAGCCGGTCATGACCTGCACATACGAGAACATGACGGCACCCAGCAGATACAGGTAAGGCGCCCACTCCAGACGCGTTATCTGTATGACCGCCCCTGCCAGAAGCAGTACAGCCCCTATGACCGATATGGTAGGATAAAATTTACTCATCTTCATTCTTCTTCAAATCTTCCTCAAACACAAATACATCTTCATTCTCTTCCTTCATCAGGTACTTTTCACGCGCTACCTTCTCCAGTGCCTTCGGGTTGTTGGTAATCTCCTTCAGGGTCTTGCTGTCCTCCTCGTACTGACGGCGGTATTTCTCTATCTCGGTGTTCAGCTCATGGATTTCACGCCAGTGCCTGAAACGCTGGATCAGGCTGTTGTCTTCGTCCAGAACGCCGATTATCAACAAGAATACAAACACCGTGACAATGTACTTGTAACGGCGGATAAAGTTCCACAATTGCTTCAGTTTGCTCATAAAAAGTACCAGATGATTTAACGGCAAAGATATAAATTTTACCGGCAAGCACATCAGAAAACAGATAAATTATGTACATTTGTGAAGAGTTTAACGTATCACCTTTCTTAAACAATCACATCCGACGTATGGAGAATTACATCGTATCGGCACGTAAATATCGTCCGGCGACATTCGATACCGTAGTGGGCCAGCGTGCGCTGACAACTACCCTGAAAAATGCCATTGCCAACCAGAAACTGGCTCATGCCTACCTGTTCTGCGGACCGCGGGGCGTGGGTAAGACTACCTGTGCCCGCATCTTCGCCAAAACGATCAACTGCCTGCATCCTACGGCCGACGGGGAGGCCTGCAACGAATGTGAATCGTGCAGGGCGTTCAACGAGCAGCGCTCGTATAACATCCATGAACTGGATGCCGCCTCGAACAACTCGGTGGAAGACATCCGCTCGCTGATCGAACAGGTACGCATCCCGCCGCAGATCGGAAAATACAAGGTGTACATCATCGATGAGGTGCACATGCTCTCGCAATCGGCCTTCAACGCTTTCCTCAAGACGCTGGAAGAGCCGCCGCACCATGCCATCTTCATCCTGGCCACTACCGAAAAGTACAAGATCCTGCCCACCATCCTCAGCCGGTGCCAGATTTACGACTTCAACCGCATCGGCATCAACGACATTGTGGAGCACCTGGAGAAGGTGGCCGCCAAAGAACAGATCGAGGCCGAACCCGAAGCGCTGAACATCATCGCGCAGAAGGCCGACGGAGGTATGCGTGACGCCTTGTCGATTTTCGACCAGGTGGCGAGCTTCACCAACGGACATATCACCTACAAGAGCGTGATAGACAACCTGAATGTGCTGGACTATGAATATTATTTCAAGCTTACCGACCATTTCCTGGCCAACCGGGTAGGCGACTGCCTCCTGCTCTTCAACGACGTGCTCACCAAGGGATTCGACGGGAATCATTTCATAACGGGCCTTACAAGCCATTTCCGCAACCTGCTCGTGAGCCGTGACGAAGCTACCCTCCCGCTGCTGGAAGTGGGGGCGTCTATCCGCGAACGCTACAAGGAACAGGCCCGGAAATGTACGCCGCAATTCATCTACAAGGCCATGAAACTATGCAATGACTGCGACCTGAACTACCGGGTAAGCAAGAACAGGAGGCTGCTGGTAGAGCTCACCCTGATACAGGTGGCGCAGCTCACCGCCGAAACGGATGACGCCGGCGGAGGGCGCGGCCCTGCGCAGACCATCAAACCCATATTCAACCAGGCACAGGGCCAAGCGGCCAACGGACAACAGGCTCAATCCGCACGCCCGGCACAGGCGCAGGCCGCACCCGCACATCAGCAGACGGCTCCCGCAAGCGCAGGGACATCCCCTCAGTCGCCTGCCCGGCCTGTACACGTAAGTCCCCTGCCCGTGCAGACGCCGTCGCAGAAGATACCGGTGGTAAAGGCCGGAACCCTGGAAACCTTCTCCATCCGGCACAGGAACAACGCACAACAGGCCCCCGCCGCCAGCCGCCAGCCGGCGCCCGAGACCGTAGCCATGACCGACAGTACGTATGAAGACTATATCTTCAACGAAAAGGACTTGAACTATTACTGGAGGGAATTCGCCTCCCGGCTCCCGAAGGAAGAAGCGGCCAACGCGGCCCGTATGATGAACATCGCCCCGCACCTGCTTGCCGACAAGGAGACATTCGAAGTGGTGGTAGACAACGGGATGGTAGAGAAGTACATGAAGAACCTGGCGCCGCAGATAGAGAACCACCTGCGCGGGCAACTCCATAACCGGAAAATAAAGATGACTGTACGCGTAAGCCAGAAAAATGAAAATGTGCGCGCATACAGCCATCTGGAACGTTTCAACATGATGAGCAAGAAGAACCCCGACCTGCTGAAACTGAAAGAGGAATTCGGACTGGAACTCTCGTAATCAATGCGTATCGTGGCGTAGCCCCCGCCGGGCACGCCCGCCCGTGTGTTACAGGTCGTGGTTACGCATACGGTATTCGGCCAGCTCCTCGTACTTGGTACCCGGACGGCCGTAGTTGCAGTACGGATAGATGGAGATCCCTCCGCGTGGCGTGAAGATACCCGTCACCTCGATGTATTTCGGGTCCATCAGCCTGATGAGGTCCTTCATGATGATGTTCACGCAATCCTCGTGGAAATCGCCGTGGTTACGGAAACTGAACAGGTAGAGCTTCAGACTCTTGCTCTCCACCATCTTCACGTCGGGCAGGTAGCTGATGCGGATTTCCGCGAAATCGGGCTGGCCCGTAATCGGGCACAGGCTGGTAAATTCCGGGCAGTTGAAACGTACCCAGTAGTCGTTTTCCGGATGCTTGTTCACGAAAGCCTCCAGCACTTCGGGAGCGTAATCCTGCTTGTAGGCAGTAGTCTTTCCCAGTATCGTCAATTCGTCTTTTCTTTCCATACAGATTCGTTTTTTCTTCGTTCGGGTAATTCACATTCATTCCACATCGGCTTCCTTGAGGCGCTCCAGCGTTTCCCCCTTCGAAGCCAGGTATTTTTCCAGTCCCTCACGGCGCAACTTGCACGCCGGGCAATGTCCGCACCCGTCGCCCTGCACACCGTTGTAGCAGGTCAGCGTATCGTGGCGCACGATGTCCAGCACACCCAGCTCGTCGGCCAGCGCCCAGGTCTCCGCCTTGTCGATCCACATCAGCGGCGTATGGATCACGAACTGCTCGTCCATGGCCAGGTTCAGCGTCACGTTCAGCGACTTGATGAACGAGTCGCGACAATCGGGATAACCGCTGAAGTCGGTCTGCGAAACCCCGGTCACCAGGTGATAGATACCCCGTTCACGGGCATACACGGCCGCAATGCTCAGGAAGAACAGGTTACGTCCCGGCACAAACGTATTGGGGAACGAGCCGTCCGGCTTCACCTCATCCATCTTGATGGAAGTATCCGTGAGCGAATTCCGTCCCAGATTCCCGATGAACGAAACATCCATCGCATCGAAATGTACTCCTGCCTTGCCGGCTATCGCACGGGCCAGCTCCACTTCCTTCACGTGTTTCTGACCATAAACGAAACTCAAGGCATAAACCTCCTTAAAATGCTTTTTCGCCCAGAAAAGGCAAGTGGTGGAATCCTGTCCGCCACTGAACACTACCAGTGCAGCTTGATTATTCATCGTCAAATCTCCTTTATTTTCAATACGTTATAAGAAATATGCTCGTCGTACACGTCGCTGTCGTCCACGCGCTTGATGTAGTTCACCACCCGGATGGTCACCGGCAGGATCACCACCTCGTAGGCGGTCTTCAGCACCACCTGCACCACCATCATCTTCACCAGCTCGTTCACGGGCATCAGTCCGCCGAAAGCCAGCGGAAAGAAGATGAGCGAATCGGCGCTCTCGCCCGCCAAGGTAGAGAGGATGGCACGGGCCGAAAAATGACGTCCCTGCGAGGCTACCTTCATGCGGCTCATCACGTAGGCGTTGATGAACGAGCCCACCAGGAAGGCCGTCAGACTGGCGGCGGCTATACGGGGAGCCATGCCGAACACGAAGTCGAACGCTTCCTCACCTTCCCAGAACGGCGCGGCGGGTATGGCGATGGCCAGCTGCCCGAGGGCCACTACAAAGAAGTTCATCAGGAATCCCATCCAGATGATGAGCCGTGCCTTGCGGAAGCCCCAAACTTCGGCAATGCAATCGTTGATAATGTAAGATACGGGGAATACAATCAGTCCGGCGGTAACGGCCACAGGCCCGAGCTGGACAACTTTGGTCTCTAACAGATTGGCTGCCACCAGGCAGACGCAAAACACGATACCCAAGACCATGAAAGGTACCGAAACAAGGTTTTCTTTCTTCATCGCTCCTGTTTTTTACGTGGTGTTCTAGAATACACGGCCGCTACTCACGGCATCGCATGTGAATGTTCTCTTTTTCTATCCGGGGCACAAAGATACGAATAATTTCGGAATCTGCAGAACCGGGAAGCCTGGATCCTCCTCTTTTCACTCATTATAACGCACAATTATGAAAAGTTTTGTGCCTTTCTGCCCATTTTTAACACTAATTAATACATATGCCTGCCAAGAACCCCAGATC